>Ga0172379_10002539_pt1 | contig 31795 bp, 21 predicted proteins | sample GrowelOW334metaG_FD_119756 | JGI IMG/M metagenome (GOLD analysis project Ga0172379, IMG submission 119756) | Groundwater microbial communities from an aquifer near a municipal landfill in Southern Ontario, Canada - Groundwater well OW334 metaG | ecosystem: Environmental > Aquatic > Deep...
CGCAGTGTAAAAACACCGAGCTCCCTCCCCTTCAAGGGGAGGGTTGGGGTGGGGATGGGGCTGCGGCGCAACGATGATTCGACTGATTGATTTCCTGTTCCAAGCCCCGGTTTGAGCCTTGCGATAAACACTTAGACTGTTCCCGAATCCAATGTACTCCGCCCGACTCTGGTCCGTCCGTCACGCCCGTGGCCTCAGAACCCTCTACCAACTATTCGCGCGATGGGGCCAGGCGTTGGCGCCGGTCGTGCGGCTACTGGGGATGGAGCGACTGGAGAAATTGCTGTGGCCGCTCGAGCGCTCCGCCAAAAGCCTGCTGTTCGACTGCCGCATGTGCGGCCAATGCGTCCTGTCGGCAACGGGCATGGCCTGCCCGATGAACTGCGCCAAGGAGATGCGCAACGGCCCCTGCGGCGGGGTGCGCGCCGACGGCCATTGCGAAGTCCAGCCGGCGCTGCGCTGTGCCTGGGTCGAAGCCACTGCCGGCGCCAAACTCATCGCCCCCGACCATCTGGCGCACCCCACGCCGCTGCTGCCGGCGATAGACCAGCGGCGGCGCGGCGCCTCGACCTGGGTCCAGGTATTCGATGGATGTCCCGATCCCGCCTTCCAGGCGCCGGTGGGGCAACGCATCACGCCCGACGCGCAACAGGGTCCGCTGGAGAGGGCCTGCCGCTCTGGGCGCTTCGTCGTCACCGTGGAAGTGGCTCCGCCCGACTCCGCCGACCCCGCCGCACTGCTGGCGCGCGCGGCGAAATTCGAGGGACTAGTGGACGCCATCAACATCACCGACGGAGCGGGCGGCAACTGCCACATGTCCAGCGTTGCCGCCTCCGCCATCCTGGCGGCGCATGGACATACGCCGGTCTATCAGGTGGCCTGCCGCGACCGCAATCGCATTGCCGTCCAGGGGGACATCCTGGGCGCGGCGGCGCTGGGCGTGCAGAACATCCTGTGCCTGACCGGCGACGACGTCAGCCAAGGCGACCACCCGCAGGCCAAGCCGGTGTTCGATCTGGATGCGGTATCGCTGCTGCATGTCGCCCGCGGCATGTGCGATCGGGGCGAGTATGCATCCGGGCGTAAGTTGCAGGGGCCGCCCGACCTGTTCATCGGCGCCACCGCCAATCCCTTCGTACCGCCCTACGTCGACCGCATCGCCAACCTCGAAAAGAAGATCGTCGCCGGGGCGCGTTTCATTCAGACCCAGTTCTGCTTCGACCTCGCCCTGTTTGAAACCTTCATGCGCGAAGTACGCCGCCGCGAGCTGCATCGCCGCGCCCACATCATCGTCGGCGTCGGCACCCTGAGCAACGCCAAGGCCCTGCGCTGGATGGCGCGCCATGTGCCTGGCGTGCATGTTCCGGAGACGCTGCTGGCGCGCATCGAAAAGGCTGCCGACCAAAGGGCGGAGGCCGCGGCCTGCTGCATCGAGACCATCCGGACGCTCGCCGGCATCGACGGCGTGGCGGGCATCCATGTGATGGGACACAAGAACGAGGAGGTACTCGCCGAGATCATTACCGAGTGCGACCTGCGCCGCCAAACCCGTTTGCATACTGCATACGCATGACCATTTGATATAACTGGGGACACAGCAATGAGCGACACGAATCAACAGGAACAGCAATTGATCGAATGGCTGGCCGACATGAATGAGGACGAGGCCTTTGCCCTCGCCAAGAAAATGCTCCTGGAAGAAGGCGTCGATCCCCTGCGGGTGATGGACCTGTGCCGCCGCGCCATGGACATCGTCGGCAAGCGCTTCGAGGAGGGCGAGTATTTCCTGCCCGAACTGGTGCTGGCCGGCGAGATGCTGGAAAACATCAGCGCCGTCGCCAAGCCGCTGATCAAGCAGGCGCCCGGCGAAGCGCCGAAAAAGCTCGGCCGCGTGCTGATCGGCACGGTGCATGGCGATCTGCACGACATCGGCAAGAATATCGTCAGCTTCATGCTCGACATCAACGGCTTCGAGGTCAAGGATATCGGCGTCGACGCCCCGGTGCAGACCTTCATCGACGAGATCAACGCCTGGCAGCCGGACGTCGTGGGCCTCTCCGGCTTCCTCACCCTGGCCTTCGATTCGATGAAGGAAACCATCGCCGCCTTCGACCAGGCCGGCATGCGCGCCAGGTTCAAGGTGATGATAGGCGGCGGCCAGATCGACGAGCAGGTGCGCAATTACACCGGCGCCGATGCCTTCGGCGTCAACGCCGTTGAGGCGGTGAACCTGTGCAAGCGCTGGATGGGAGCGACGGCATGAACATCCCCGAGCAGACAGCGGAAGCCAAGCTGGCCTACGATGCTCGCTGGCAGCGCATCATGGACTGCGTCGCGCTGAAACAGCCCGATCGCATGCCGGTGAGTTTTTATGCGACCTTCTGGCTGGCCAAATACGGCGGCATCAGTTGCAAGGAACTGATGTACGACTACGAGAAGACCAAGGAAATCGCCGAGCGCGCGGTGCTCGAATTCGAGCCCGATGCCTGCCTCTCCCTGGTCGGCGCCAACACCATGGGGCGAATCTTCGAGGCGGTCGATTACAAGCAACTGAAATGGCCCGGCCATGGCGTCGGCGACAACCAGCCCTACCAGTATCTGGACCGCGAATACATGAAGCCGGAGGAGTTTTCCGACTTCCTACGCGACCCGACCGGCTTTTACCTGCATACCTATCTGCCCCGCATCTTCGGCGCCTTCGAAGGCTTCGAGAATTTTCCGACCTTGCCGGGCATGTTCTATTTCCGCGCCATCACCGGCCTGCGCCCGCTGGCCAATCCGGAATTCCGCAAAGCCTTGCAGCGGGTGCTGGATGCGGCGGACGAGGTGGACCGTTACATGACCCATGCCGCCCAGTGGAACAAACGCATCAATGCCCTCGGCTTCCCGCTGATCAACGGCAGCGCCTCCGGGGCGCCCTACGACGTGATCGCCGACTATTTCCGCGGCGCCACCGGCATGATGAAGGACCTGTTCCGCAACAAGGACAAGCTGCTGGAAAGCATCGACATGATGCGCCAGCACCTGGTGAAGATGACCATCGCCAACGCCAAGGCCTCCGGCAATCCCATCGTCTTCATCCCCATCCACTGGGCGCCAGACGCCTTCATGTCGCCCAAGCAGTTCGAGACCTTCTGGTGGCCGAGCTTCCGCCAGATGATGATCGAACTGATAGACGCCGACCTGATCCCCATGCCGCTCTGGGAGTCGGACTGCACCAAGCGCCTGGAAGTCATCAAGGACATTCCGCCGGGCAAATGCATCTACTGGTTCGAGCGCACCGACATGGTCAAGGCTTTCGAGGTGCTGGGCGACGTGGTGGCCCTGCGCGGCAATCTGTCGCCATCGATGATGACCACCGGCTCGCCGCAAGATGTCGATGCCGCCGTCAAGCACCTGGTCGACAATGTCTGGAACAAGGGCGGCAATCTGATCCTGGAACACGCTTTCGGCACGCCCGATGAGACTCCAGTGGAGAACGTCCGCGCGATGTTCAATGCTGCCCGTAAATACGCCGGCTGAAGAAAGCTAAGGCATGCCCTGCAAGCGCGGTCTTGATCTGTTGCGTACCGTTGCCGCTGCTCCGCCTAGCCGGCCCTCGGCGGTGCGTGAGCGCATGCGCGGCGAGGCGCTGGACTTGGTGCGTGCGGAGCAGTTGACCGATGCGGCCTACAGCTACCGTATCGTTCCGCTCGACACACCGATCGGCGAAACCTTACGGCTCGCCGGCGAAACCCTGCATGCGCCCTGGCTCTTGCCGGCCAGCGGGCAGCTCACGGCGCTGGCCTGCGCGGTGTGCACCGTCGGCCCGCGGCTGGAGACACGTGTCAGCGAATTGTTCGCGCAAAAGCGCGCTTCGCTGGCGCTGGCCCTCGATGCCCTGGGCAACGAACTGCTGTTCGCGGCCTCGCGACAAGCGCAGGATCGGGTACTGGCCGACGTCCGGCGCAAGAAGCTGAGCATGTGCGGCGAGCTGCGTCCCGGCGACCCGGGGCTGGGCCTCGATGCCCATGCCGCCGTGCTGCGCCTGGCGCAGGCCGAAACTATCGCGGTCGGCCTGCGCGGCACTCACACCCTGATGCCGCTCAAGTCGGCGTCCATCGTCATGGGGGTCGGCATCGCCCTGCCTGCCGCCTCCTGGTCTCGTTGCGATCATTGTCCGTCACGGGCGAAGTGCCGGATCGTCGATCGCGCAGCCATGGAAGCAGCCGTTTGACCACCATGTCCGCCAGACGCCCTGCCCCACCCTCCTCCACAAGCCAGTCGCACACGCTGTGCTTTCCCGAACTCGAGCGCGAGATTGCGGTGCGCGCCGACGAGACCATATTCCAGGGCGCGCGCCGCAACGGCCTGCGCATCGTCGGCGCCTGCGGCGGCCGCGGCACCTGCGGCACCTGCGTGGTACGCGTAGTGGAAGGCCGCATCGACCATGTCCATTCCAGCCCGCCCGGACTGCTCAACAGCGACCCGGCCGGGGACGTGGGCAAAGCTGCCGGCCCCGGCCGCAAGAAATGGCTGCGCGCCTGCCAATTGCGGGTGCGCGGCGACTGCACGCTGGAAGTGGCGCCGCGTTCCCTCGCGCCGGTGGTGCGCGCCGAAGTGGAGACCGGTGGCATCGAGGAATTGCTACCGCTCGACCCCGCCGTCCTCGGCCACGACCTGACCGTGCGGCCGGCGACGCTGGAAGACAACCTCGGCGATGCCGATCGCATCCTGCGTGGTCTGAATGCCACCGCGCTGACGTTCGACCTGTCCGCCGCTCAGCAGCTACCAACCGTGCTGCGCGAAGGCCATTGGTCATTGCGAGCGTTCCGGCGCGGCAACGAACTGATGGACTTCGCACCGCTCGGCAGCCGCAGCCTCGGCCTGGCGGTGGACCTCGGCACCACCAATATAGCCGCCTTCCTGGTCGACCTGGAAGACGGCAAGCGCATTGCCAGCCTGGGCATCGAGAACCCGCAAAGCGCCTGGGGCGCGGACCTGATTGCCCGTATCAACCATGCCGTGCGCGAACCGCAGGCGGCGCGGGAATTGCGCGCGGCGGCGGTCGCCGCCATCAATGGCCTGGCCCACGACCTTTGCCAGGCCATCGGCGTCCCTCCTGAGCGCATAGTCGATGCGACGATATGCGGCAATACAGCCATGCAGCACCTGCTGCTGGGCCTGCCGGTGCGCCAATTGGGCCGGGCGCCCTTCGTCGCCGCGCTGCGGACAGGCATGGACATCAAGGCCCGCGACCTCGGCCTGGTATTCAGTCCCGGCGCCTGGGTGCATCTGGCCCCCGGTGTCGGCGGCTTCGTCGGCGGCGACCACGTCACCGCCCTGCTGGCCACCCAGGAGCGCTGGGGTGATGGCCGCGCCAGCCTGGTGATGGATATCGGCACCAACACCGAGATTTCCCTGATCCACGCCGGCGGCATGCTGTCCGCCTCCTGCCCCTCCGGCCCGGCGCTGGAAGGCGGCCACATCTCCTGCGGCATGCGGGCGGCGGATGGCGCCATCGAAAGGGTCACGATAGAAAACGGACGCGTCGCGGTACGCACTATTGGAAATCTGAAACCGGTGGGCCTGTGCGGCTCGGGCGTGCTGGATGCCCTGTCGGCCTTGCGCCGCGCCGGCATCGTCAATGCCCGCGGCCGACTCGACGACAGCCACCCCGACGTGATCGAGCGCGACGGCAAGCGGGCGGCGTTGCTGGCCCCCGACGTGTATTTCACCCAGGACGATGTACGTGCCGTGCAATTGGCCAAGGCGGCCATCCGCACCGGCGTCGACCTGCTGCTGCGCGACCACGGCCTGCAAGAGCGGGACATCGAACGCTTCATCATCGCCGGGGCCTTCGGCGCCTATATCGACATCGCCAGCGGCATCGATATCGGCTTGTTCCCCGACCTGCCTGCCGCGCGCTTCGATCAGGTCGGCAATGCGGCCGGCCTCGGCGTGCGGCGGATGCTGACCAGTCTCACGGCCCGGGCGCGGGCGGCAGAGTTGGCCGCAAGCTGCCGCTATGTCGAGCTGTCGACCCGAGGCGAATTCCAGAAAACCTTTTTGCAGCACATCGGCTTTCCCGCCGATATCACCAGGAGACCAGTTTGAACCCAGCTCAAGACTTCGCCATCAAGATCATCGGCGAACGCATCAACCCCGGCTTCAAGTCCACCCGCGCCTTGTTCGACAATCAGGATCTAGGCGGCATCCAGGCGCTGGCGATCAAGCAGGCCGAGGCCGGCGCACGCTATCAGAACGTGAACATCGGCGCCCAGGCGCTCACCGATCCGCAATGGATGGCGCGGGTCATTGAGGCGATACAGGAGGTGGTGACGACGCCGCTGTCCTTCGACTTCCCGAGCAAGGCGGTGCAGGATATTTGCCTTTCCTGCTACGACCCGGCCAAGGCCAACGGCGAACTGCCCATCGTCAACTCCATCACTGAGCACCGCTGGGACTTGATGGACCTCTACGGTCCCTACAAGTTCCGGGTGATCCTGATGGCCTCGGAGCGGGTGGAAGATGGCGTCGCCAAGAGCAACAAGACGGCAGAGCAGATCTACACCACGGCCCGCCGCGCGGCACTGCGCTTGAAGAACGACTACGGCATGCCGCTCGACGACATTTTCATCGACATGTCGATTTCCGCCATCATTGCCGACACCGAGGGCCTCAACCGCGGCACCGTCGAGGCCATCCGGGCGATCGGCGCCGACCCCAAGTTGAAGGGGGTACACATGATGGGCGGCCTCTCCAACATCGGCCAGCAGTTGCCGCCCAAGGCCGCCGACGGCTCCGATCTCAAGCACTGTCTGGAAAACGCCTTCCTGACGCTGGCCGTGCCGCACGGTTTCGACTATGTGCTGGGCACGCCGTGGCGCGGCTACGCGCCGTTGCCGGAAGAGCATCACGTGTTGAGGACTTATCGAAACTTCCTCGAACAGAGCGGCAGCAATGCCTTGCGCGCCGTGCGCAAGTTCTACAAGGCTTGAACGTGAGCAGCCCATGCGAATTCGCCGTCATCGTCGATAGCTGGTTCGACGGCGAGCGCCGCCATGACGATGGCCCGACAACGTTCACCGTCCGTGGTGGGCGGGTTGCGGAAATCGTCCCCGGCGATCACGCGGCCGATCTCGCCGCGCGCGGCATGACGGTCGAGCGTGGCGCATTCCTGATGCCGGGGCTGGTGGACGCCCACGTGCACCTGTTTCTCGACGGCGCCACCACCGACGGCAAGCTGCGTTCGGAGCACATGAAGCAGCCCGCCGAACAATTGGTCGCCGCGGCGCGGGCCAGTGCCCGCCAGGCGCTGGCCTGCGGTGTAACGCTGGTGCGCGATGCCGGTGATCGGCATGGCATCAACCACCGTATCCGCGACGAAGCCCGTCGGTCCGGCAGCGGCCTGGCGCAGGTGCGTTCGGGCGGGATCGGCATCAAGCGTCCCAAGCGCTACGGCGCCTTCATGGCGACCGATGTCGCGGACGACCTCGGCATCGACGAAACCGTGCGTGGCCAAGCACTGAGCAACGACGAGATCAAGCTGATCCTCACCGGCATCATCGATTTCGACGCGGGCGCCGTCACCGACGAGCCCCAGTTCGACCTGGAAGCCACGCGCCAGGTGGTGGCCAGTGCCCGCGCCGCCGGCCGCAAGGTGTTCGCCCATTGCAGCGGCGCCAAGGGCCTCTCCATCGCGGCGGCGGCCGGCGTCGGTTCCATCGAGCACGGTTTCTTCATGGAGCGTGCACACCTGGAAACCATGCTGGAAAACCGCGTGGCCTGGACACCCACTTTCGGCCCGGTGTATTTCCAGTGGGCGCATCCGCATTGGGCGGGCTGGTCGGCCCAAACCGTCGGCAACCTGCGGCGTATCCTCGACGAGCACGCACGCCATCTGGCGCTGGCCGTCGATATGGGCGTGACCCTGCTGCTCGGCACCGATGCCGGCAGCATGGGTGTGGAACATGGCCGTGCGGTCGTGGAGGAGATCCGCAACTATCTCGAAGCTGGCCTGTCGCTGGAGCAGACCCTCACGGCGGCGACTGCCAGCGCCCGCCGGCACTTCGATCTGGACCACCCCACCCTGGGCCAGGGCGCGCGGTTCGACGCTGTGCTGTTGGACCGGGATATATTTGTCGACATGGATGCGCTGCTCAACCCGCTGAAGGTGTGGCCGTCGACAATCGGCTGAACAAACAAGTTGTGAATGGCATCATCCCCGTTCGATTAGTTCCTCGAACTCCGCCAATGGCAGGGGGCGGCTGAACAGATACCCTTGATAGGCATGGCACCCATGGCGCGCGAGGAAGCTCCGCTGGCCCTCGATTTCCACTCCCTCCGCAATGACGGCGAGCCCCATACTATCGGCCAAGGCCATCACCATCTTGGCAATCGCAGCGTCGTTGGGGTCGGTGAGTACGCCCCTGACAAAGCCCTGATCGATCTTGAGTTGATCCAGCGGCAATCGCTTCAGGTAAGAGAGCGAAGAATAGCCGGTGCCAAAATCATCCAGTGAAAATCCCACACCCTTTCCTCTCAATGCCACCATCTTGAGAATTACGCTCTCTACATCATCCACCAGCAGACTCTCAGTCAATTCCAGCTTGAGGCGTCGCGGGTTCGCGCCGGTCGCATCGAGCACCGCCGTCACCTGATCCACAAAATCCGCCTGGCGAAACTGACGTGCGCTGACATTCACCGCAACCGTAAGTTCGGCCGTCTCTTGCCGGGAACTCCAAGCTGCCAGTTGCAGGCAGGCAGTCTGCAATACCCAAAGGCCCAAGGGGAGAATCAGGCCCGTCTCTTCGGCCAGCGGTATGAACTCGGCGGGTGACACCAAGCCGCGTTGCGGATGCTGCCAGCGCACCAGCGCTTCGACACCGGTCACACGGCTCTCACCGATCACTTGAGCCTGGTAGTAAAGCAACAATTGATTATTTGCCAGCGCGTCGCGCAAATCCGCTTCCAGAGCCGCATGGACCGTAATTAACGTCTGCATCTCCGGATCGAAAAAACGCATCGTATTGCGGCCCGCGGCCTTCGCCCGATGCATCGCCATATCGGCCTGCTTTAATAGGTCGTCGATGCGCTCCTGGCGACCGGAGAACAGCGTCGCGCCAATGCTGGCCGTACTGTGGTAGGTATGGCTGGAGAGTTGATACGTATGGCTAAGTGCGCTGAGGATCTTCTCGCCGACGATCTTGGTTTGCGCAGCGGCTTCCTCCTGAATCTCGCCCAAGTCCTCCAACATCACGACGAATTCATCGTCGCCGAGACGCGCCACGCTATCGCCCTCACGAATGCAGGTCGCCAGCCGCTGACCGGCCTGCTTCAGCAGCAGATCGCCGATTTCGTGGCCCAGGGTGTCGTTTAGCGTTTTGAAGTTGTCCAGATCGATGAACAGCAAGGCACCATCCCTGTTGTTGCGTTTACTTGAGGCGAGTGCCTGTTGCAACCGGTCCAACAGCAATCGACGATTTGGGAGGCCGGTTAGCGGGTCAAAGAAAGCCAGGGTATTGATTTGCTTGTCGGCTGCTTTCCTGGCCGTGATGTCCTCCTTGACCGCGACATAGTGGGTAACGCGCCCATCCTCCTGCCGAATGGGCGTAATGACGGCATGTTCGATGTACTCGCTGCCATCCTTGCGCCGGTTGATCAGCTCACCTTGCCAAGTCCGCCCGCTGGTCAACGCATCCCACAGGGCCGGGTAGGCAGCGCGTGGCGTCTTGCCCGAATTCAGAATACGCGGGTTTCTGCCAAGCACTTCTTCCCGGCTGTATCCGGTAGTTCCGACGAAAGCCTCGTTGACGTACTCGATCTCCGCATTGAGGTTGGTGATGACGACGCTTTCCGGGCTCTGCTCAACCGCGAGCGACAGCTTCCGCAATTGCTCCTCCGCCTGCCTCCTCCGGGTGATCACCTCCGAAAATATGATGATGCCGCCAATCACTCCCGTGCCTGACAACCAGGGATGCACTTCCCAACGCACCCAGTCGACGGAATCGTCGGAACGTGGAAAAAGGTCTTCGTCGCAGCTTTCGCTCGCCCCAGCCAGACAGCGTTGATGAATCTGCTTCCATCGCTCTGGGATGTCGGGAAAGACTTCATAATGACTGCGGCCGGTAATCTCCTGGTCACCCAGTCCATAGTCGGTCAGCCAGCGGCGGCTATAGGCAATGTAGCGCATCTCACGGTCGAACATGGCAATGGCCGCCGGTGCGTAATTTATGAACAATCGAAGCTGCTGTTTGCTCTCCCGTAACGCTGCATCCCTCTGGCTCAGCGATGCAAGCAGGCAATTGAAACCACCTATCAGTTCTCCGATTTCATCGTTGCTGTGGATAGGCAACGGCCCAGGGGGCTGCTTGGAATCCGCCAACTTGGTTAAGGTCTTGATGGTAGCCAGCATAGGCGTCAGATGGTGTTTCAGAACCAACAGGATCACCAGTCCGACCAGAAGCGTCATGACTATGGTCACCGCCAGGATGCGCAGGCGCATGTCGTCGATCGGAGAAAAGGCTTCCGCAGTAGGGAATTGTGCGGTGACGTACCAACCTGCCACAGGAACTCCCTTGGTCGAGGCAAGTACCTCGACTCCCTTTGGATTGACAAAGATCTGCGAGCCCTCGTAACCGCCAACAAACCGATCTATTGCCAAGTTGACGGACGGAGCGGGGAGCGTTTCCATAATTCGGCTCTTGTCGGTGGCGGCGACAATTAGACGATACTCGGGTGCAATCAGCAGCAAGCCGCCGGTTTGGCCATAGTTGCCTTCAGTTATCGCATCCAGGAAATTTGGCTTGCTTAGATTGGTCACCCCTGACAATGCGCCAATGATCGTTCCCCGAGCGTCGCGAATTGGCACGGCCATGCCGAATACCGGCCTCTTCAATACCGGTCCTATGATGGGCTTGCCAATCGAACGTGTTCCCTTGGTGAGCACCTGGGCGATATAGTCGATGTGCATGAAATTGCGCCGCAACCGGCCCGTGGTGCTGGGTGCATCGGCGATCACCGTCCCGTCGGGGGTGACGATGGAAATGCCCGCATTGAATAGAGTGCCGAAGACTCGACGATCCTCCAGCAAGCGCTGCAACGTTTCCGGATTGCCCATGTCGGATACCGTGATTCGTTGAGCGACCTTTTCCATCGACATCAGGCGCCCGGAAATTTCATCATTGACGACTTTGGCCATGATGGACGCCGTGGCGAACTGCTGGTTTCCCAATAGGCGTTTCAGATCGTCATGCATTAGCCGGTCGGCAATGAACGCTATCAGCCAAATGCTTAGCAAGAAAACTGTCAGCGTCGCGACGATGATCCGCGTCTTGAGAGAATGCTTGGCGAACGTGGTTGCAAGCATGAGGATGTGTCCAGTAACGGAATAGGCACGCGCGACAGCCCAAGCATATTGTGTCGGGCGCTTCAATTCCTTGACTACCCTCAAGATTTCACCTCCACCGAAAGGCCCAAGGCACTTCGAACGCTGTGGTCAAAGCGAGATTCATATCCGAGTTTCCGACGTTCGGAGAAATGCCGCAGTTCGCGCAAACGACTGCCGTCGCGGCCGCCCGGGCAACCGTAAGGGGCCAGGCGGTTGCGTGCTATGCTTTCTGCGTGGCCGGCAACATACGTTGATGGGACCGACATGCTAACCAGCAAGAATATTGAATTCGACAGGACGCTAAGCGAGCTCCCGCTGTTCGCCGATGTCGCGGCGAACCATCTTGAAGAACTGGCTCGCAGGTCACGTCGTGTTTCATTGCATTGCGATCAAAGCGTCTATCACGTCGGCGATCCTCCCAGGATGATCTATATCCTGCTGGCCGGTCAGGTCAGACTGACGGTGCCTTGTGAACGTGGACGAGAGAAGGTCATCGACATAGTTGAACCTGGATGCACCTTCGGCGAGGCGGAACTTTTCGACACTCGGCCCTACCTTGCGTGTGCGTCAGCCGCGAGAACGTCACGGATCCTATGTATCGGCCGCCGGAATCTATTCGATGTGATGGCGTTGGAGCCATGCATCGCGTTGCGCATCATGAAAACACTGGCACAGCGCCAGATCGAGTTGGAAGTCGACACAGCGGCAAGCCACTATTGTTCGACCGGCCAACGGTTGCTTGACTACTTCATGTCGTTGGCTGCTTCCAACCAGGATCTTGCCGCCGAGACGACAGTGAGGCTGCACATCAGCAAACAGGTTCTAGCCTCTCGCCTCCACATGCAGCCGGAATCCCTCTCGCGCACCTTGCGGGAGCTGGTCGGCTCCGGCCTGATTTCTGTCGATGGACGCAACATCCGGATGATACCTTCGCGGATAACCACTTATCTCGCCAATAAGGCCTGTGCTCAGCCAATCATCTTGCCTGATCGTTTGCGCCCGTCTCGAGCCGCACGTCATGACCATGCTGCCGTCGCCAGTTTCTTGGGTACCGGCGGGTGGGCTGACGAACGCAGGTCCTTCGGCGACTCGATCAACAGGGCTGGTCGCCAGCGGATGCTCTCTCAGCGCATGGCAAAATCCTGGTTGATGCTGGAACGTGGTGTCTTCCCCCGACGGGCTCAGCGCATATTGAAGCAATCGATCGACATGTTTGACGCTCAGTTGAGAGAATTCGACGGCGCGGAGAACGGTGCGGCAAGTTGTATGGTTGTCTCCGAACTCAGCGAGTTGTGGAAACCATACCGTGCACTATTGGAGTCGCCACCCAGCGGCAAAGGGGCGCTCCAGTTGTTCCACACGAACGGGAAAGTGCTGAATGCGGCACAAGAATTTACCGCCAGGCTAGAGACTGCCGATGGCACACCGCATGGTCGGCTTGTTAATCTGGCTGGCCGGCAGCGCATGCTGTCGCAACGCATGGCTAAATTGTTCATGTTTCGGCATATGGGCATTCAGGCGCGGAGATGTCAGGCCGAGTTGGAGGGATCCAAGGTGGAGTTCTCTACTGTCCTCGACGTACTAACTTCGCTGACGACGACCAAGCCGCAAATCAAGGCTGAATTGGAAGCTGTGGCCGAACACTGGGAAGGCATGAAGTCAGCATTGGCGATCGACGATGCCGGACACTTCTCCAACACCGCACGCAATGTATTCACGACCAGCGAACAGTTGCTAGAACGCATGAATAATGCGGTTGAGCTTTATGTTAAATTGCCAGAATGACAGGAAAGTTCATCCCGTTGGATGGTCGCCCGATCGCAGCCATCTTATCGAAAGCAGCCCATGACCGAACGCATCCCCGCCCGCTGGTACTTCGATCTCGTTTCGCCCTTCGCGTATCTGTACATCAAGCGCTTCGACGAATTGAGCCCGTCCCTCGACGTGGAGTTCGTGCCGGTGCTGTTCGCCGGCTTGCTCAAGCATTGGGACAACAAAGGTCCGGCGGAAATCGCTCCCAAGCGTTTGCACACCTACCGCGGTTGCGTCTGGGCCGCAGCGCGACATGAGATTCCCTTCCGCATGCCACCACGTCATCCCTTTAATCCGCTGAACGCCCAGCGACTGTTGGCCGGCCTCGGCGCGCCGCGTCAGGCGGTCGAGGCGGCTTTCGACTTCGTCTTCGGCGAGGGTCGCGATGTCGCCGCGGACTGGCCGGCTCTCTGCGATCGGCTCAACGTCAGCAGCGCCGACGCTGCATCACTGATAGGCGATCCGGCGGTGAAGCAACGCCTGGTTGCCAACACCGCCGATGCGGCGGCACTGGGCGTATTCGGGGTTCCGACCCTGGCCGTCCGAGGGCAGTGCTTCTGGGGCAGCGACACGATAGACTGGAGCAACGCCTTCATCGACAATCCGGGAATGTTCGACGAAGGCGAAATGAAACGCGCCGGCGCCGTTGAGATCGGCGCCGCGCGCAAGGAAGTGCGCTGAGCGACCGCATCGCTCAGTCTACCTTCCGCACCACCAGGTTCTGCGTGGCCCGCCCGATCATGCCCCGTTCGTCGAAGAGGCGCGACTCCGCAAGGGCGCAGCTGTTTGTCCCCAGGTAGGTGGCCGCGTCGATACATATCCACTCGCCCTGGGGCCGGCGCAGGAGATTTATTGTCAAGTCGGAATTGACGAAGCTATAGGCCTTGAAGTCGAGGATCGCGCTGACCCCGTTGCCCGAATCCGCCGCCACGGCAACACGTTGATAGGCGCTCGGTTCCTCGCCTTCGACCAGGGGAAACCTGAGGCGAAACCAGATCGCGCACGGCCCTTTGAAGAACTGTCCGAGAGCCACGCGGGCCTCGACGAAATCGGCGTAGCCGACATGGCGACCGGCAAACGGAAACATCGCCGGGGGCGACGATTGCGGTCCCTGCGTCGCTTTCGGCAAGGGATGTCCAGGCAACCCGTCGGGGACAGCAACATCATTCTCCCGCTGGGCGAGGGCGGTGAATCGGGCGACCTCCTTGTCCGCCGCCATTAGGCGAGCGGAATAGTGACCGGTGTTGCGGCCGACATAGTCTTCGCTCACCTCCACACTGAGCAGGTCGATCGGCACGGGGCGCAACAAATTGGCCGTGATACGCGAAATATGCGTGAGTTTGTGCCTGGCCGCCGCTTGCTCGACGGCACGGCATACCAGGGCGATCGGCGGTCCGGCATGCTGATGCTTGGGGTGCCAGGGTCCGTGGGTCAGCAGGCTGCTTTGATAGCTGTTGTCGCCGAGCGCCGTATAAGCGCTCGATGGCATCGGTTCGGACTTCGTCGTCATTGCTGCCTCCATTCCAGAGCAGCTTTATACCAGACTATGGCTGGTGATTTCCCCGGAGATATGCGTCTGTCCCGTCGAGCCAGTCGTCGCGCCGCGGCGACCACATGTCGATCTCATGGACGTCGCCCAGGCACAAGGCGGCGTGCGGCAGATTGGACGGAATCACCACCACTTCGCCCGGCCCGACGTCGACCCGTTGCGAACGGTCCGCTCCGAACCAGAAGCGCATGCGTCCCGAGACCACCTGGGTGATTTGTTCGTGTACGTGGCTATGCTGTGGCACCTCGAAGCCATCCTTGAGCCAGATCTGCGCGACCGTCATGCGCTCGCCAGTGATCACGCGGCGCGTCATCGACGGATTGACGGTCTCCATGGGAATATCCGCCCACGCCTGCTTGCTCATGTCCATAGAACCTCCCTGGTCAATTGATGGTAGGCCCTATTGATAGCTGGAAGATAGCTGGAACGAATAGAGGCCAGGCCGAAGCCACCGCTGCATTCTGGCTCCGGCGTCGGCCATTTTCAATTCGCGCGGCAGGGGAGACAAGGGCAATAATCAGGGGAGGACGGCTAAGCGACCGCCGGTCTGCCGGCTTGGCGCTTACGACCCGGACGCGCAGCTCTCCTGATCGCGCGCCGGATCGAAAACGTGGTAGCGGTTCTTGCCCGCCTCCTTGGCGCGGTACATCGCCCAGTCGGCGTGGCGCAGCAGCACGGCGCCATCGGACACGTCGGGCGGGCACAAGGTGACGCCGATACTCGCGGAGACGGACACCACCGCGACATCAAGCGTCACTGGCGCGCAGATCGCGGCCTGGATCCGGTCGAGCAGCAAGGAACAGTCCTCCGGGTGCGGCAGGTCGGTCAGGATCAAGGCGAACTCGTCGCCGCCCAGCCGGGCAATGGTGTCGTTGGCACGCAGCAAGCCCTGTAGGCGATCGGTGAGCATGATCAGCAACTGGTCTCCCGCCCGGTGACCATGCTCGTCGTTGACCGGTTTGAAGGCGTCCAGGTCAAGGTAACACACCGCCAAGGGCTTGCCGCTGCGATGGACGCGGGCCAATGCCTGTCCCAGCCGGTCCGCGAACAGGCGCCGGTTCGGCACTCCGGTCAGGACATCGTAATGGGCGAAGCGAACCAGTTCGTCTTCATGTTTCTTGATCCGGTTGATGTCCGAGAAAACCCCGATGTAATGCTGCAAGCTGCCCGCCTCGTCGCGAACCGCCGAGATGGAAATGATCTCGGCGTATACCTCGCTGTTTTTCCGCCGGTTCCAGAGTTCTCCACGCCAGAAGTCATGCTCCCGCAAGGACTGCCACATCTCGGTGTAGAACTCCGGTGCCTGCCGCCCCGAAGCGAGAAGCCTGGGATTCCTGCCGATGACTTCGGCCCTGGTATAGCCGGTAATATCGGTGAAACCTGGATTGACGTCGACGATCAGGTTGTCGGCGTCGGTAATCACGATGCCTTCGTTGGTATTGGCGAACACACTCGCGGCAAGGCGCAGTTGCGCCTCGGCTTTCTTGCGCTGGGTGATGTCGTGGATAACGGAAAGGAGCAGCGGCGTGGCGCCGACCTGGATCGGCGTGGAATAGACTTCCACGTCACGCACCTCGCCGCTGGCCAGCCGGTGCGAGAAATGGAAATAGTTGCGCTCCTCCCGCAGCGCCCGCCCGCGTTCTTCGGCGATTTCTTCGGGCGGACGCGTGTTGATGTCGCTGATGAGCATCCCCATCAGGCGTGCCGTCGAATAGCCGTAATACGTCGCCGCAGCCTGATTGGCGTCGACAATCAGGCCGCTGTCGGGATCGATCAGCAGCATCGCGGAGCCGTTGTTCTCGAACAGATCGCGGAAGCGGCGCTCGCTTTCGACCAGCGCCAGCTCGCCCTGCTTGCGTTCGGTGACGTCGCGGGAGAGCATGATGAACCTGGCCACTGAGCCATCGGCGGCGGCCTTCTTCGATGTGGAGAGTTCGAACCATCGTTTGGCGCCGGCGAGATCCAGGCAAATCGTCCTGCCGAAGGAATAACCCTTATCGTCGGCCTCGCCGATCGCGGCCATCATCACCACCGCCGCTTCGGGCGGAAGCATTTCGGCCACACCATGGCCCAGCAGCGACTCCTTCGAGTGCGGCAACAACGCCGGGGTCTGGGCCCATATGCCAAGGAAAGTGCCGTTCCGGTCGAGATCGAACAGCGAGTCCGGGATCGCCTGTAGGGTGGCCGAGAGGTCGGCATTCAGCTTGCGGACGGTCGCCTCCGCGGCCGCCTGCCGCGTGATGTCGATGCCCACGCCGATCAGCGTAGGTTCCCCGTCGAGGTCGATGCGGAAGCCGTTGAAACAGTAGGGAATGCGTTTGCCGTCCTTGGCGACAAAGCAAGCCTCCACCGCGCCCGCTCCGGTTTCGAACACCTCGCGGATGGTATTCTCGACCAGGGATTTGTCCTGCTCGTCAAAAAAATCCAGCGGGTCGGACCGGCTGACTTCCTCGGCGGTACGGCCAAGAACGGTCTCGAGGTTGCGGTTCCAGATCAGGAAGCGCCCGCAATCATCGAGCAGATAGAAAGCGCCGGGAATCGAGTCGATGATCCGCTGCTGGAAGGCGTATTGCCGCTGTAGCAGGCCACGCGAGTACTGGACGTACTTCAGATAGGCGAGCGCCGCGGCGACGATGGCGATGATCAGCACGCCGACCGCCGCCGCCAGAGGGAACAGGACATTGCGCCCGTGATCGATTGCCGCCAACTGGCTCACCGGCTGCATGACCGTGAGGGTCAGGCCGAATCCCGGCAATGCCTTCGAATAAAGCAGCACCGGGCATTCGCTCTCGCCCACCCGCCGCATCTCCGGGTAGCGGGATTCATCCCAGGGAGCGATCTGAAGTCGCTGAAAGTCCGTGCCGCCATATTGCCGTCGGCGCTCATCCGCATTGAGCCCAATGACCTTGGCATCGGGCAAGGCGAGCATCACCAGGCCCGGGTCTGTGGCGGCGATGATGACGCCATTGCCGTCGGTCAGTATGGCATTGGCCTGGTCGAGCCAGACGGACAGCGCCGAAGTATTGACCTTGAGCACGACGAACCCGGCAAAGCGCTTCTCGTCCATCACCGGCGCCGAAAGAAAAATGCCGCCGATTCGGGTGGTCTTGCCGTATGCATACTGGTAGCCGACGTGGCCAGCCCGTGCCTCGCGAAAATAGACGCGATCGGCATAATTGTGGCCAATGGGACTGTGCGGCAATCCCGGAATATCCGTGGCGATACCGTAGCCGTCGGCATCGCCCAGCCACAGCGCATCCAATTCGAGTTGACGGGATGCCGTGGCCAGAAAGCCGTTGACGGCATCCGCCTTGCGAGGTCCCCTCGCCAGCACAAACTCCCGAATCAGCTGTTCCTGGGCTAACGTTACCGCGATGCCCTTGCGCAGGCTCAGGATATGTTCGACGCCCAGCTTGAGGCTCGCGCCGAGGTGCTCGGCATTCTTGGTTTCGGCTGCGATGACCGCCGCAGCCTGCCGGTGCCGATGTTCATCGGTGATGAACCACGCGGCGATCACCCACAACGCCGCGAGACAGACAGTGATCGCCAGGTAGGTGCGAAAATCGGGTGGAAGCGCCTCTGCTCTGGCTGCTTTGGCAATCATCGAACGGATATCACGATAGACAATTCGTGAAAGACTAAGCCATCGGAAGTCGGAGCGCAAATCCGCGCGTCGTTCCAAACGGCCGCCGCACCGTGAACTCAGCTCACAGCCGCCCCCGCAAGGCCTCGATCAGGCGGTCGATGTCGCCCAGGCTATGGTCGGCGAAAGTGGCGCAGCGGATCATGCCTTCCGGCCCCGAGCCGATATAGCTCGACAAAGCGACGTGCAGGCCGTCGTCGAGCAGCGCTGCTTGCAGCGCCAGCATGTCCGCATGGCGGCCGATGGCGAAGGCGGCGATGGGAGCCGGGCCGTCGACGATCTCCAGGCCAAGGCCACGCAGACCGTCCTTCAGGCGCCGGCTGATGGCGAGCAGATGTTCCCGTCGTTGCGGATGGGCGCGCGCATAACGCAGCGCGGCGGCTCCCACCAGCGCCGACACCGGCGCGCCGGCGCCGGCGCCGCGCACCGGCGGCAGGCTGCGCACCCGCGCGGCGAACTCCCGCGTGCACGGCAACAAGCCGCCCTGGGCACAGAAGCCCTTGCCCAGCGTGCCGGCGTGCAGTGCGTCCGTGACGCCGCAGTATTCAGCGGCGCCCCGCCCATTCTGGCCGACCACGCCATAGGCATGTGCTTCGTCCACGAACAGCCGGCCGCCGGCTTCGGTGGCAATGCGGGCATACTCGGCCAACGGCGGAATGCGGCCGGTGGTCGCGAACACGCCGTCGGTCAACACCAGCGGCCGGCGGCTGGCCGGCATATGCCCGCGCAGGGCGTCGCGTAGCGCATCGGCATCGGCATGGGCGAAGGGTATCGTCGGGCAGCCCGACAGCCGCGCGGCGTCGAACAGGCTGTAGTGGCCCAGTTCGTCGATGAAGATCGCGTCGAAGTGCAGTCGCAGTGCGGCCACCGCGGCAAGCCCGCAGAAGTAGCCGGTCGGCACAAAGACGCTGGTTTCCTGGCCGAAGAACTCCGCACCGGCAGCGGCCACTTCGTCGAACACCGGATCGCTGCCGCCATGCGCGCCACTGCGAAGTTGCGACCAGGGATGGCCGAGCTCGATGGCGGCGCGGCCGGCGGCGCGCAACTCGTCCAGGGCCTGCATCGCCAGATAGCTGCTGCCGACAAAGTTGATGTAGGGCTGGTCGTCGATCCAGATGCGCGCGGATTCCGGACCGCGCACCCTGCGGCCCGCCAGCAGGGGTACGGCCGGCCCCGGATTCATGCGCCGTTGGTCGGCCCGTGGCCCGCCAGGCGCGACGCGTCGAAACGCCGCGCCGACAGGTCCTGCACCGCCACGCCCTGCGCCGCGAGTTGATCCGGCAGCGCGTTGCCGAGGATCAGGCTGGCCGCAAGCTGCGCCAGTGCCGGTGCCGTCTGAATGCCATATCCGCCTTGCCCGGCGAGCCAGAAGAAATTGCCGACGCGCGCGTCGAAACCTGCCACCGGCGTGCGATCCGGGGCGAAGGTGCGCAGCCCGGCCCAGCGCCCGGTGATGCGTTTGGGGCGCAGCAGGGTCATGCGTTCGAGGCGGTCGAGGAGCACCGCCACGTCGAATTCGTCCGGCTGCGCGTCGCACGGCGGTGATGGCGTTTCGTCGGCGGGCGAAGCCAGCAGGCGGCCCGCATCCGGCTTGAAGTAGAGTTCTTCGTCGATGTCCACCGCCAGCGGCCAGTGCCGGCTGTCCCAGGCCTGGTGGTCTTCGAATACCAGCGCGGTGCGGCGCAGCGGTGCCAGGCCGAGCGGCGCGGCGCCGGCCAGCCGCGCCAGATCGTCGGCCCAGGCGCCGGCGGCGTTGACCAGCAGCGCCGCGGAACACTCGCCGGCACGCGACCTCACCGTCCAGCGGTCAGCGGCATAACTGGCCGACTCGAGCTCGGCGTCGCAGATCAGTGTCGCGCCTTGCTGCCTCGCGCCGCGCAGATAGCCCTGGTGCAGCGCGTGAACGTCGATGTCGCTGGCATCGGGTTCGAACAGACCGGCCTGTGCCGTCTCGGGCCGCAGCGCCGGCAGGCGCTTGCGCAATTCGTCGGCGTCGCACCAGCGCACCGCCGCGGAGCGCGGCGCGACTTCGGCGTGCAGGGCATGCAGTTGTTCGAGCTGCCCGGCGGCGGCGAAAAACAGCGTGCCGCGTGGCGTCAGCAGGGGATGCTCGGCAAATCCCGCGGCCGGCGCTTCCAGAAAAGCGCGGCTGGCGCGCGACAGCGCCCGGACGATATCGTTGCCATAGACTTCGCTGAATAACGCGGCGGAACGCCCGGTGGTGTGATAGCCGGGCTGGGATTCCCGTTCCAGTAGCAGCACGCGCAGGTGCGGCGCCAGTTGGTAGGCCAGCGAGGCGCCCGCCATGCCCGCACCGACGACGGCCACATCGAAGTCGCCCAGGCTGGGAGGAGAGCCGGCCTGGACAGAGGCGATTTCCTCGGGCATCGGCTATCGTCGCTTGGGTGTCACGGTGGCAATCGGTGCGCCCATTTCGTGCAGCGGCGCGGTCAGGGTCAGCTTGCCGGCGGGCGGATTTTCCATGTAGAGCGCCCGATACCAGATTGCCGATAGCAGTTCCGCGACTTCGCGCGGGGATTTCAGGAGCTTGCGCAAGTCGCTGTTGCGATGCACGTAGATTTCGTTGATCAGGCCATCGACCATCGACCCCAACGAGTAGGCGATGCTGAGACTGAAGTTTTCGCTCAGCTGGCCCTCCGGAAACCGCCGCGCAATGTTCTTGGCAACGCGCCGCGACCACGCCGCGTTGAGCTTGTTCCACATCGCCCGGAATTCCGGCACCTCGTCGGCGACCTGTACCAGGCAGCGCATCAGGCCCGGATGTTCCTCGTAGGCATTGGCCCAGACCAGGGTCGGAATGAAGATCATGTCGAAACGGTCTTCAGGCTCGGAATGCGGCGTCTCCGCCAGCTCGTCGAGAAAGTCGCCGAGAACCTCGCAGGTGACGGTCTTGAGATCCGGAAAGTAGTGATAGAAGAGACCGACCGCGACGCCGGCTTCCGTCGCCACGTCGGTGACTTTCATGGCGTGGTAACCGACTCGTTCGAGGACGACGCGCGCCGCCGCCTTGATCAGTTCGCGGCGTTTCTGTCCGCGTGAACTGACCGGCTCCAGGGACGGATCCGCGAGCACGGCTGCGGCACGTTTCCTTGGTTTTGTCGAGCGGCTGGTTGTCATCGGGTCTTCCTCCGGCATCGATGGTGTTCCGGTACGGCGTCACCGGTCGCCGGGGATTTTGACAGAAGCGACGAGTCTACTGTAAATTGAATCGCCATTCAACTACAATCGCAGCGTCGCATGGTCGCATGGTCGCATGGCTAACCACGCGCCGACCTGCAACGCCATGGTGCCCGGTGCGAAGCCGGCCGGCACCGCATCTCGATGATCCGCTAGGAATGCCAATGCGCGTATTTGCCGCCTCCCTGTCTTGTGAAACCAATACTTTTTCGCCGATCCCGACCGGCCTGGCGTCGTTTCGCGAACGCGCCTACTTTCCCGCCGGCACCCACCCGCAGCAAATGCTTCATTGCAGCGGCCCGCTGTGGGCGGCGCGTCAGCGTGCCGACGAATGGGGATGGACGCTGGTCGAGGGCCTGGTGGCCTCGGCGATGCCCGGCGGCACGACCACCCGCATGGCCTACGAAACCTTGCGTGACGAACTGCTGTCCGATCTTCAGGCGGCGCTGCCGGTCAACATCGTTCTGCTCGGTTTGCACGGCGCGATGGTCGCCGACGGCTACGACGACTGCGAAGGCGACCTGCTGACCCGGGTACGCGAAATGGTGGGACCGGGCGTGGTGATAGGCGCCGAACTCGATCCGCATTGTCATCTCAGCGAGACCATGACCCAGCAGGCGGATATCCTGATTTGTTTCAAGGAATACCCGCATACCGATGTACTGGAACGCGCCCAGGAACTGCTCGAGTTGTGCCGGGCAGCCGCGATGGGCTGGGTGAAACCGCTTGCCAGCGTCGTCGACTGCCGGATGATCGCCGTCCTGCACACCAGCCGCGAGCCAATGCGCGGTTTCGTCGACCGCCTCCAGGCACTCGAAGGTCGGCAGGGAATATTGTCGATCTCTATCGTCCATGGTTTCCCCTGGGGCGATGTGGCGGACATGGGCACTCAGGTGCTCGTATATAGCGATAACGACCGACAGCGCGGCGATGACCTGGCACGCGCGCTGGCCGACGAGCTGTGGGGCCTGCGCGAGCAATTGCGCCTGGAGTATCCGGGTATCGATGCCGCGCTCGACGAGGCCGTGGCCTGCCCGGCAGCGCCGGTGGTGCTGGCCGATTCGGCCGACAATGCCGGCGGCGGCGCACCGGGGGATTCGACCTTCATCCTGCGCCGCTTGCTGGAGAGGAAAATCGATTCGGCAGCGCTGGGTCCCTTGTGCGATCCCACGGCGGTGCGCCTGGCCTTCGCAGCCGGGGCCGGCGCGCGGCTGCCGCTGCGCATCGGCGGCAAGGTGGGGCCGGTCTCGGGCGATCCGCTGGATGCACTGTGTACCGTAAAAGCCGTGCACCCGGCGATGATGATGTCCGGATTGGCGGGAACCAGCACGCCGCTGGGTGACTGCGCGCTGGTGGAAGTTCAGGGCGTGGAAGTGGTGCTGAGTTCAGTCCGCTGTCCGGGGTTGGACATCGATCTGTTCACCCAGCTCGGCTGCGATCCGGCTCGCAAGAAGATCGTCGTGGTGAAATCCTCGCAGCACTTTTATGCGTCGTTTTCAAAAATTGCCGCCAAGGTGATCTATGTGGATACGCCCGGTGCCTTATGCACGGACCTGGCCTGGCTGCCGTACCAGAAGATACACCGGCCGAAGTGGCCGTTGTGATGCGGCTGCGGCGCCTTCGCCGGAGTCGCCGTCACAGATAGCGGTAGCGCGTCAGCAGGGCCACGGCGAGGAGCCCAAGGATACCCGCGCAGAGGATCACATACGCATAACCGATGTACTGTGCCAGCGCGGGAGCGGCCATGGACGCCAGAATGCCGGCCATCTGGTTGAGCGCTCCCTGGATGGTGAAGTTGGTGCCGAAGTCCGAACTCGAAGTGGCCTTGTCGATCACCACGATCTTCTGCGCGATGTTGGTCAGCGACGCCGTGATCACCGCCAGAATGATGATGGCGATGGTCAGCGTTTCGGGATAACTGTTGCTGGCGATCGGCATCTTGGCAAAGCTGAATATTGCGCCCAGCAATATCATGGTGACGAGGACGGTCCGCCGCGACGCGCGCGCGAAAACATAGCCCGCGGCGAGGGACAGCGCCGCCGCAATCAGCGGCCCGGCAATATTGGTCACGAAGCCCACCTGCGACAGGCTCCAGCCGTTGTCCACCAGCATCAGCACCAGCAGGCTCGGACCGGTGATCCCGGCCATGGTCATGAGGATGATCAGGCCGGCCCATTGGATATTGCCGGGATACTTGAAGAATGCCGGCAGCGTCAGCCAAATCGAGGTGGCCTGGCCCTGATGTTTGTGGTCGGTGGCCTGCGGTTCCTGGAACAGCAGCATGGCCGGCAGCGGCAACAGGGTTGCGACGACCAGCATCCAGATCGATCCCGACCACCCGATGCTGTCGTACGCCATCAGCAACACCCCGCCACCCAGCACCATGCCGAGCATGAAGCCCGTCGACATATAGCCATTGGCCGTGGCACGTTCCTCTTCGCTGAGGATCTTCACCGCCAGCCCGTCCATGGCGATATCCCGGAAGGTTGCGGCGAGGCTGGATACCACCATGAACGCGAAGATCGCATAGAAATCATGCGAAGGGTGGAACCAGAGCAGCGGCAGGATACTCAGCGCGCACAGGCTCTGGGTCAGCAGATACCAACCCTTGTAGGTCGGCAGGCCGAAGACGCGGAAGCGATCCACCAGCGGCGCCCACAGGAACTTGAACATGAACAGAAAACCGGAGCCCATCAACAGGCCGATCTGGGTCAGATCCACCCCGGAACGCCGCAGCACGGCCGCCAGCGCCACCCCCGAAAAACCATATACGACCCAGCGGGAAGTCATCAGCAAGGCCAGAAACAGGTATTTCGGCTGGATGTTTCGTTGCTTCATCGTCAAGTGCTCCTGGTCATTATCGTTGGGGCGGACAGCCGTCCTCCCCGGGAAGGGGGTAGGAATGTCGGAATGTTGCTTGGATAGCACAATTTTCCTCCTGCCTCTTGCGCACCCCGAAAAAACAGGTTACATTGAATCTGAATTCAACGTCAAGTTTTTGTGATCAAACCCATACGCCGCGCGGGGCGGCGTATGGAAAACACCGAAGCCATAATTCTGAAAGGACACAGCATGCGAAATCGCGAGGAATTTCGTCTCACCGTTATCGCCGCGGCCATAGCCGCGCTGCCGATGGCATCTTATGCACAGCAGAATGCCAATGCACCGGAGAAAATCACGGTGACGGCGACCAAGCGCGAAGCGATTCTCACCGACGTGTCGCTGGGAATATCCAGCCTGACCGACAAATCCCTCGAAGCCCGCGGCATCACTTCGCTCGAGGACCTCGGCGCCAATGCGCCGGGTATGGACATCATCAAGGTCGGCCCGGGAGAAAATCTCATGGTGTCGCGCGGCATATCGACCAGCCAGTCCCTGAGCATACAGAGCGGTCCGGCGGTCGGCGTCTATGTCGACGAGATGCCGCTGACCGGCATCACCTCGGGCGTACCGGATATCGGCATGTGGGACGTGTCGCGCGTCGAAATGCTGCGCGGGCCGCAAGGCACGCTGTACGGCGAAGGAGCGATGGCGGGCACCATCCGCGTCATCACCGCGGCACCGGACTCCAAGAAGATGTCCTCCAAAATCCAGGTGACCGGCTCCAGCGTCGCCGACGGCTCGGCGGGCCAAAGCCTGCGCGGCATGCTCAATCTGCCGATCGCCGACGGCGTGGCCGCCCTGCGCGCGACCGTATCCTCCAACAAGGACCCCAGCTGGATCGATGCGCCGGACCTGGGCAAGAAGGATGTCAACACCGCCAAGCAGACCGATGGCCGGCTGGCGTTACGCCTCACGCCAAACAGCAAGCTGAAGATCGACGCCAGCCTGTGGCATCAGCAGTCGGATACCGCCCACAATGGCAATCAGACCTCGCCGGGCATCTATTCGCCGCCGGCCCTGGGCGCCGTCGCCGGCTTCGGCGTCGCGCCGATCGCCAACGGCCAGATCAACACCGACAGCCGATCCGGCAATCTCGGCAATCTCACCATCAACTACGATTTCGGCGGCGCGAGTCTGGTGTCGGCGACGTCATACTCCAAACAGAACCTCGACTTTGTCGTGGACGTCCGGGATACCATTCATTTGGGCTTGCTGGCCATGGGCGTGCCCGCCGGTGCCATTCCCGCCGTGACTCCCGGTGCCGTCGGCCTGAATACGCGCACCAGAACGCTCGACATGACCAGCCAGGAGTTGCGCCTGGTTTCCAACGGCGATCGGCGTTTCAACTGGACGGTGGGTGCGTATTTCAAGAAGCTGGATCGCCATGTACACAACAACTGGCGCTTCGTGGTCCCGGCGCTGAAGCTGACCGACGACAGCGTGGTGGTTTCCGACACGACGTCGGACTCGAAAGCCTTTTTCGGCGAGGGCGACTGGAAGTTGACCGAAACCGTCACTTTGACGGCTGGCTTAAGATCGTACACCGACGACCGGTCGGCGACGGCGGACGTCAAGAATTACTCCATCGTGTTCTTCGTCCCCGCCGGCGTCTACGGCCCCACCAATGTTACGGAAAAGCAGACCACTTACAACGCGATCCTGTCGTGGAAACCCAATGACAAAGTGAACCTGTTCGCCCGCGCCGCGTCCGGCTTCCGCTCGGGCGGCCCCAACCTGTGGGTACAGGACCCCGCCAACATCCCGAAGGAATTCAAGGCCGAAAAAATCCAGTCGCTGGAAGTCGGCGTCAAGAGCACGCCGGTATCATGGCTGGTGGCGAATGCCTATCTCTATTCCAACGACTGGAAAGACAAGCAAATCAATCTATCGACACCCAACGGACTCTATGACTATCTGACCAACGCCACGACGGCGAAGGCCAACGGCGCGGAGTTCGAGTTTCAGGTCTATCCCGCGCAGGGCCTCAGCCTGAATGCCGCCGTCACCTATACCGACGCCACCATCACCAAGGATCTGCTCGATGCCAAGGGTCGCTTCGTCGCCAAGAGCGGCAACCGTCTGCCCTATGTTGCCCCGTGGGAATTCAAGGGTTCGGCCGATTATCGCTGGCCGCTGGCGGGTGGCCGCAGCGGCGTCGCCAACCTGACCCTGATTCATCGCAACTCGAATTACTCCGACATCACCAACGCCCGCTCGACCGACAACGGCAGCCTGAATCAAATCAATCTGCGGGCGGGAGTCGAGTTGGCCAGGAAGAGCTGGGGCATATTTGGCTTCGTCAAGAATCTGACCGACGCGCAGAGCATCACCACCATCCAGCAGGCCGGCGGCGGTTACGGCGTCCGTTACGCCACTTATATCCAGCCGCGCACCGTCGGTGTCGAACTCCAGGCGGCGTTCTGACTTTCATGATGCGTTGGCTGCGCCCCCGATCATGAAAGCCAGCAGGGGTTCCAAGGCCCCCCACCCCCGGCCCCGCCCCGGGGCGGGGAACTTAGCTTGCTCGCTGCGCTCATGGTTGTACGGTGCGCTCAGCGGCGTATTTCACGTTACCCGATGGCCAGGCCAGTCCTGATCGCCGGGCTGGCCGTCCTGGCCTGGTTGGCGGCGGCCCCGGCGAGTGCCGCCGCCGAGCAGGACGGCCGTGTACTGGACGAACTCATCGGCAGGTATGTCTCACCCCAAGCGGCACCCGGTGCCGCCGCTGTGCTGGTGCGGCGCGATGGCGCCGTGACGCTGCGCGGCTATGGCATGGCCGATCTGGCCAAGGGGCGTGTCGTCGATCCCGCGACCACGGTATTTCGCATCGGTTCGATCAGCAAGACCTTCACCGCCGTCGCCATCTTGCAGTTGCTCGACGAAGGCAAGATCGATCTTCAAGCGGACGCCAACAAGTACCTCAAAGGCGTGCAGATTCCCGGCGGCGGCGCGCCGGTGCGGGTGATCGACCTGATGACCCACCGTGGCGGCTTCGACGGCAATATCGCCTATGTCGGCCTGGATGACCGCGTAGCCGCGGCGCAATCGAGCGATCAACGGCTACAGCGCGATATTTTCCGCCTGCGCCCTGCCGGTCTGCTCCCGTCCTACGACAACATGGCCTGGGGCCTGCTCGGGCATATCGTCGAGTCCGTCGATGGCATCCCCTATTCACAGGCAATGACCAAGCGCATCTTTGCGCCGCTGGGCATGAAGAACTCCGCCGTGGGGCTGCCGCTCGACGAATCCAATGTCGCCGTCCCTTATGAGGTCGGCGGCGACGGCAAGCCGCACCCCAAGCCGGCGATCTTCCTTCGGCGCGGCTGGCAGGGTGCCGGCGACCTCAGCACCACGGCCGCTGACATGGTGCGCTTCCTTCAAGCCATGCTGGCCGAGGGCGCCTATCCCGGCGGCCGACTGCTCAAGGCGGAAACCTTCCGCCGTCAGGTCGATACCGCGCATTTCGGTTTTCATCCGGGCATACCGAGCATCGGCCTGGGCGTCTATGCATTGAAGGACGGATTCGGTCACGGCGGCACCATCCGCGGCTTCAATGCCTCGCTGGTCGTCATGCCCGGCCAGGGCTATGCTGCTTTCGCGGTGATGAACCTGAACAATCCCGCGCCGGAAATGTCCATGCGCGGCCTCATCGACTACATCACCGATCCGCCCGGCCGCGGAGCGATCGATCCGACCGAATATCTCACCACCGAATTCCCCTTCGAGTTGGACAAGCGCATGCAAGCCGGCACGCCTACCGCAACCGCCATCGCGCCGCCCAGCGCCGGCGCCGAGCGCGACTGGAGCGGGCGCTACGTCGGGCTACGGCCGGAGAGTTACGAAGAACTGCTGCCTCGGCTGGCCGTGGCGGTGTTGCTGAAGCCCAAGGTCGTCCGTCGCGAGGCCGACGGTAGCCTGTATATCGGCGCCACCGGCCCCTACCGGCGCGTCGACGCCGGTCTCTACACTTTTGAGAAACCCGACGGGAGCATGACCTCGACCATGGGTTTCGCGGAAACCGGCGGCGAGGTCTTGATGGGCTCGCATACGCTACAGGCCAGCCGTCGCCTGGCGTGGTACGAGAGGCCGGCGCTGACCGCGGGCGGCCTGTTGGCGGCTCCCCTGCTCCTGCTCTGTGCCGCGCTGGTGCACCGGTTTTGGGCCGGCCCGCGCCAACGCCGCTTCGACGGGATTCTCGCAGTAACCGCGCTGATCCTGCTGCTCGGAATTGCCGCCGAGATTTCGCTCGCGGCGCGCTGGCAGCGCATCGAGAACCTCGGCTGGATCGTGTCCTTGTGGCGCGTCGGCATCGGCGCGGCATTGCTGGCGATGGGGGCGGCAGCTATGCTCGGCTTGCGCAGTGCTTTTGTCTCGGAACCGCCGCCAGCCGAACAGGATAAGCGGCCGGGACGGATCTTCACCGCGACCATGGCCTTGCTGACCGCCTGGATCTGGTTCGCCGCGATCTACTGGCAGTTGCTGGCGCGGATATTCTGAGCGGCGCCTCAACCAGAACAACTATTCCAGCCGGGTTGGTGCTCGGTCAGGTGCAAATCGATTGATGAATGCGTCATGCCACGACAAAGCTGTTCCTGCCGCCTTGTTTTGCCTTGTAGAGAGCCGAATCGGCCAATGCCACCATATCTTGCGCCGACGTGGCTTTACGACATGCGACGCCAATGCTCACGGTAACGAAAGGCGCTACCGAGGACTGGGCATGCGGAATCCTTAGCTCGCTCAGGCCATCGATAATCCGTTTTACGACACTTTCCGCGCCGCTGACATCTGAGTTAGGCAACACCACGACAAACTCTTCTCCGCCGTAGCGCGCAACGAAATCGGGCTCTCGCGAAATAGCCTTGCGCAAGCAATCGCTCACCCGGCGCAGGCATTCGTCTCCCTGCTGGTGACCGTAGTGGTCGTTGTAGTTCTTGAAGTAGTCGATATCCAGCAACAGCACCGCGGTAGTCGAGCCATTGCGCGACGCACGGGTCAGCTCGTTCTGTAGTTTATGATCGAAATACCGGCGATTGGCTATCCCCGTCAGGCGATCCGTATTGGAAAGGTTCTCCAACTGGTTCAAAAGCGCGCCATTCCTCAGGTAGCCCTGGTAAGTCAGCCAACTGGCAAGTCCCGATAACGCGCAGACATTGACCATCAAAAATATCCCTGTTGCTGCGATCTTTGGGTCAGTGACGGCATTCCATTCCGCGATGCCTACCAGCAATCCGCTCAGGAGCATCGGGATGAGAAAGTAGCGAAGCGGCCATATGAATAAGACGGATGCGCCAAAAAACAGGGTGCTGAAGCCGACGTAGTAGGGGTACTTCTCGCTGGTCATGATGCACATGGGAAGAATGGTCAGCATCAGAGAGAGATAGATAAGCAGCGCGAATTTTCTGTAATGAACAGCTTGCTTGCCAGTTCTGATGAACGCAACGCGTCCACCGAAAATTACCAGCGCGCAAATGAAGCGCAGGACGAGGAAGGTTTCGAAATGGAGCGGATCGACGAGGTAGTCGAACGGAATCCACAATAGGATGAGAATGGCAAAAGGCGAAATCGTAACGATCTGCCCTACCAACAAATCTTCGTCCAGTTTCTGAGTCAAGGTCGAGATCCTCTACGAATGAAAGGGACTTCCCCGTCCCGGGCGGAGCGAAAGGCGGAAGCCTGACGCGAAGCGGCAACGAAGTGCCGTGATGGGGTTAGCAAACTCATCAACCTACCCAGGAGGGGAAATCATGAAGCGATTCTAACCTAGCCCATTGATCGTCTCCGTCGCCAACGACCGGCTCGGCGAGTTCGTGAAATCCCTCGACGCCGAAGGCAGCCGCATCATGGATGCGCTCGACGAACTGCTGACGCGCGCCTGCGAATAACTAGGCGGTAGCGAATTGCCAACGGCATAGCTCCCGCGTCGTTCGCTGCCGAAGCCGAAAACCGGTGCATCGCTTGGCGCTCCTCCGGGATCGTGCATATTTTCCAATGGCATACCGTTGCCCATCCGGGTTAGACTTCTCCAGCCGGCGGGGAGGCCGGGAAGAGGAAAGACTGGGAGGAGTCCGTCGTGAGCCAGACGCGCAAGACCGTTTTCATTTCCAGCACCGCCATCGACTTGCCCGAACACCGGGAAAAGGTTGCCCAGGCGTGCTTGGAACGGGACTACTTTCCCGACGGCATGGAACGCTGGCCTGCCGCGGATTCCGATTCGCTGTCGTTATGCCTTGGCATGGTGGACAAGGCCGATGTCTTCGTCGGCGTCTACGCTCACCGCTACGGCTGGGTGCCACCGGGGCAGACGAAGTCGATCACCGAGTTGGAATACGACCGGGCCGTAGAGCGCCGTATTCCGCGCCTGCTGTTCCTGATGGGCGAAGACCACGCCCTTACCGCCAAGGACTTCGAAACCGGCCCCGGCGCCGAAGCGCTCAAGCAGTTCAAGCAACGCATCGAGTCCGAGCGCGTGCGCGCCAGCTTCGACAATCCCGACCACCTGCGCGCCGAGGTGCTGCACGCGCTGGGAACCGTCAATGAACCACAGGATGACGACGTCCTGCGCGTCGACCTCACCCACCTCCCCGAAGGCGCCGAGCACTTCCTCGGCCGCGACGCGGAACTCGCCGAACTCGACGCCGCGTGGGCCGACGGCGGGCATACCCACATCGTCGAACTCATCGCCCCCGGCGGCACCGGCAAGACCGCGCTGGTCAAACGCTGGCTGGAGCGCATCAAGGCGGACGACTGGCGCGGCGCGCGGCGGGTGTATGGCTGGAGCTTCTATAGCCAGGGCACCGGCGACGACCGGCAAGCCTCGGAAGACCACTTCCTCAACGAAGCGCTGACGTGGTTCGGCGTCGAGATCGAAGCCTCCGCCAACCCCTGGGACAAGGGCCGCGAACTGGCCCTGGCGGTAGCCGCCACGCGCACGCTGCTGGTGCTGGATGGCGTCGAACCGCTGCAATATCCTCCCGGCCCGACGGCCGGCGAATTGCGCGCCCCCGGCCTCAAAGCCCTGCTCGCCCACCTGGCGAGCGCCGGCCACCCCGGCCTCTGCATGTTATCGAGCCGCGAGAAACTGAAGGACCTGGCCGAGTACACCCGCGACGCCGACCACGGCACAGGCGCGGTGCTGCGCCGCGACCTCGGCAACCTGAGCGACGCGGACGGCGCCAAGCTGCTGCACGTTCAGGGTGCGAACTGGGCCGACGGAAAATCCATCGACGCAACGCATGGCGAACTGAAGGATGCCAGCCGCGAAGTCCACGGCCACGCCCTCACGCTGTCGCTGCTCGGGCGCTATCTCGCCAAGGCCTACGGCGGCGACATCCGCCAGCGC
>Ga0172379_10002540_pt1 | contig 31783 bp, 31 predicted proteins | sample GrowelOW334metaG_FD_119756 | JGI IMG/M metagenome (GOLD analysis project Ga0172379, IMG submission 119756) | Groundwater microbial communities from an aquifer near a municipal landfill in Southern Ontario, Canada - Groundwater well OW334 metaG | ecosystem: Environmental > Aquatic > Deep...
CCAGCAGTGGTTATGATTAATTTAATGTTTTTTTTCAAAGCCAATGGCCGCATCGCGCGGCCGACGTTATTTGCCAAGGCAATCAGGGAAACGTTTTTAGTAACATAAGTTGGCTTAGTTTGCTGGTGTTTTGCTAGCCATAATAAATCTTCTACGATTTTAGACATGCTGTTCACTTCTTCCAGGTTGCTAATTAAGGCTTGCTGAAAATCGGCTGGATTGGTTTGGCGCAGAGCTACTTCAGTAGTGGTTTTAATAATTGTTAAAGGAGTGCGTAATTCATGTGAAGCATCGGCAATAAAACGTTGTTGAGCTTGTAACATAGCTTGAATTGGTTGCAGAGTTTTTCCGGCTAAAAAATAACCTAAACCAGCGGTAACAATTAATAAGCCGCCATCAACAATAATAATAATGCGCCGGATATTTAATAACGTTTGATTAATTAGCACATTAATTAAAATTGGATTTTCAATATCTGATAATAAAATGTTATCACGAATTTCAATGGCTAAACTATAATAAAACATGCTACTAAAAATAGAAATAATAACAAAAATAATTAGGCTATACCAGACAGTAAGTTTAATGCGGGCGTGCCAAAAAATATTATGCTTTAAAGCGATAGCCCAAGCCACGTATTGTTTCCAGATTTTTTTCCAATCCATAGGGAGCTATTTTTTTTCGTAAATTTTTAATTTGCGCTTCCAGTACATTACTGATGGTATCTGTAGAATTTTTCCACAAGGTTTGCCAGAGTTGTTCGCGGGCAATTACTTCATTTAAGTGTTGTAGCAAATAAACTAATAAGCGATACTCTTTTAAGGTTAACGTTAATTCTTGTTTAGCGCAATGTACTTGGTGAGTGGTAGTATTCACGGTTAATATCCCAGCAGATAATATAACAGGTGTACTAGCTATTGGACGCCGGTGCAAAGCCTTTAAACGAGCGACTAATTCTGCAAAAGCAAAGGGTTTTACTAAATAGTCATCGGCGCCATAATCTAGGCCGGTAATTTTATCAGCCACATCATCTTTAGCAGTTAATATTAATATAGGCACGGTAATGCCTTGTTTACGGATAGTTTTGCAAATATCTAGGCCGTTACGTTTGGGTAACATAATATCTAAAATAACTACGTCGTAATTTTGATATTGTGTTAATAAACATTGTTCGCCAGCTTCACCGTCTAACACATAATTTATCGTATTACCATCTTGCTCTAAACCTTTTTTTAGAGAAAAAGCTAGTTTCTCATTGTCTTCAATAATGAGAATGCGCATATTATAGTTATTAACGTTGATGAATAATTTTTTTCATGCCAATATAACGCTTGGTGCCAAATATAAACACAGCTAAACCAAATAACATAGCCAAGATAGCCAAAACAAAACTAACTAGCGACAGGCCAAATTTCAAGATAAAAGCGCCTAATACAAAAAATGATAAACCGGTACGCCAATAAGCCAGCAATGTGCGCTCATTAGCCAAATGAGTGCGATCGACCGCTAAAGAATCACGTTTAGTAGTTTCAGACATAAATTTAATTATTATTTAAATAGGCTTAGCGGACTCGTCCGCCGGAGTCCCGAGTACTCGGGACGTAGGCGGAGAGGGCGGGATTCGAACCCGCGATACCCTTGCGGGCATAGCGCTTTTCGAGAGCGCCGCGTTCAACCAACTCTGCCACCTCTCCCGAGCGATTTTGCCAGCCTATCATAGCGATTTTAGGGGTGATTGTCTAGGGAAAATAAAAACGCCCAGTTACTACCAAGTGTCCAACTGGTCAAATTTAATGTTGTTTATTTAGGTGACGTTTGAAATAGTTCAAATGTTTTGAACATGTTTACTTCGTTTCTAAATCTGCCATTTTATCTGTAATGAAAGCCTTATTTGGTAAGGAGTTAATCTGTGGTAGGACGTTCTTTTCAATAGTTTCGTTAATTGAGGAAATTTGTGGTAACACATTTTCTTCAATCACTTCGCCAACTGAAGCAACAATGTCGTTTTTAGCGCTATCAACAATAGTTTTAATGTTTTTAAGATCCTCAGCTGTAAGCATGTAATTAATGTATCAAAAAAATAGCGCTATGTAAAGGGAAGGTGTTTGTGCAAGAACAACTAACTAGTTATAATGTTAAGGTATAATTTTAAAAACTAACTATTTTAATTTTAATCAATTTATTAATTACCAACATTTATGCGCAATGTTTTTTTAACAATTAGCACCACCTCATTAGCTATTTTAATGTTAGCTGGTGTTGGATGTGCTAATACCAATTCTAATGAACCAGTTACTAATCTAGCTAATGTAAATACTGTAAATCAGAATGTTGTTACCAATGATATTTCAGCGAATTTTGGCGGGGCGTTTACGGTTCAAGTTAATCAAACGGCATTAGTAGGTGGAGAAGTGGCAGTAACGGTTAAACAGATTAGTAACGATTCACGTTGTCCAATAGGTGCACAGTGTATTACAGCTGGCACAGTTAGCGTAGTGATCGCTGTGGCACAGTCTAGTGAGTATGTTACGATTGTTGGTAGCGGTAGTGGTGAAGGTGCTACCCCGGTCACTATAGGCAATTATACTATTACTTTGGGCGAAGTAACGCCTATGCCAAAAACCGGCACAACTATTGCGCCGGAAGATTATACGGTTACGTTAACGGTGGAAAAATAGCCTACCTCACCTCCCGGCCTCCTCTCCACTTCGTGAGAGAGGAGGAGAATAGCTATTATTTATTTTCTCAATTTGAAAAGGGGGCTCGATTTGACTAATATCGAAACCCCCATTTCCTCCGCTTCCGCTTCCGCTTCCGCATTTTTCCTCACCTCCTTTCGAGGCGCTGTGCGGGGATTTTCCAAATCCCCGCGGGTTTTTTTCAGGCGGCCTCTCGTGCAGGCCGCCGAAGAGCAATGACTTTTCCACACCGTTTGGTGTGATTTTTCATTGCTTCATCGGCAGCCTGGAAGGCCGCCTCTTCCCTTTTTTCTGCAGTGGGCGCTTCCGCCCACTTGCCGTAAATAATCTTACGGCAAGTGGAACAGAAGAGCCCCGCTCTTGTTTTCATAGGACCTCCACGGGTTGTAAGGTGGCACCAGGATACTGGAAAATACGGAAAAGTCAAGACCAAAAATAATAATAAAATGCTTGAAGCACAGATGTCACGGATAAAAAATGCTGATGACACAGATAAAATATTGCTAACACCCGGGTTTAGCCCGGTGTGTTAGCAAAAGGCGGCTAGTAAAAATCTGGATTTTTTCTACCCAACTATAAAAAAATGTCAATTATTTTATACTTGGGTAGAAAAAGTTCTAATTTGTGCCGATGGTGGGACTCGAACCCACAAGTCTTGCGACACACGGCTCTGAACCGTGCGTGTATACCAATTTCACCACATCGGCAAAAAATAACCGTGCCGACGGAGGGACTCGAACCCTCATCCCTTGCGGGACTAGCTCCTAAAGCTAGCGTGTATACCAATTTCACCACGTCGGCTAATGTATTACAAAAGCACCTTGTAAAGTACTAAAAAAATGGGCTTATGTCAATTATGAATTGTACATGAAGTGGTAAATTGACATAGTCAGCCGGGCTTTGTACCATGGTACCACTAGGTCGAAACTAATTAATTCATTAAATTAAAAGATATGAAAAATAAATTATTAACCGGTACAGCATTATCATTATTAGTAGCTGGAGTAATGGTGTTACCACAAGCATCATTAGCTTCCACTAAAGCTGAAAAGTTAGCTAACGCAGCTGATCAGTTACAAACTAACTTACAAACGGCTTATAGTAGTTTGGATGAGGCGCAACAAGCAGCGGTATATACTAAGCGCTATACCAAAGCTACTACCGCTTTAGATACCGCTGAACAAAGCGTAGAAGATGCTAAAGCTTATGTACCTTATGTGTTATTTGCTAATCCACAAGAAAAAGCCGCTATTTATGCCGCTTTGCAAAAAATCATGGCTAATTTAGTAATGTATGAACTAAATATTAAAGCCATTAATGCCAATTATCTTACAAGCACCATTACAGTGGCTCAAGCTATGACGCAAACTTCTGAACAACTCACAGCCGTAAAAGATTATTTAAACAGTTCAGAAACTAAAACCGCGTTTAAAAATATGATTGTTTCGGTGTTAAAGGAAAAATTAGATGGTAGCTTGGTTTATAATAAAACAGCTTTAATTGCTTTAGTTGATGTAGAAACTACTTACGAAACCATGCAGCAAGATACTACCAAATTAGCTACTTATGTAACTCAGGCTCAAGATTCTTATGCTAGATCCGAAGAAGCTTATAATACAGCCGTTACCGCCCAGAATGCTGGTGACACTTCTTCAGCGGTGATGAATTTTCGTCAAGCCGCTCGTAGAATGGTGTTAGTACAAGCCGATGTATTACGCGCTGAAAAAGAAGCTAATACATTAGAAGCGGCTAATCAATATAGTCCAGCTTACGCTGCTCAATAATTATTAATATTAATTAGCTTGGTTTAAGCGACAAACAAAACCGTAGAGGCGCCCCGCGGGGCGCCTCTACGGTTTTTTATTCTCCCCAAATGGCATCAATAATACGCATGCGCAGTGTGCGCTGAATGGGTATGTATGAACCTAGAAAGGCTACTACTAAAATGGATAAAGCCCGCATGTATAGCAAGCTATTATCAATGGATAATGACACATTACCAATTGGTAAATGGAGTGGCTTAGTGATAAACAAGGGTATAATGAGTAATTTGAATGCTATAAAACCAAGGATAATACCAATAATAGCGTAAAAGATAGCTCGTAAAATATAAGATATAGCAATAGCGGTTTCAGTAATGCCAATGGCGCGCAAAATTCCAATTTGTTTGCGGCGGTTAATCACATCTACGTACATGACTATAAAAATGGTAATGCCGGCCACAATAATAGCCACAAAGCTAACGATAAAGTTTACAATATCAAAACTTTTCGTGAAGCTAGCCGTAATGCCCGCGGCATCTTCCCAGGTACGAACGTTATCAGAAATATCTAATTCATTAATGGCTGTTACGGCCGCCGCTAAATTAGCATTGGGAGTTAGTTTCATGCCAAATTCGGTAACGTTATCTTTTAGATTTGGAAATAGAGTATCATGTTCAGTTTGATTAATGAAAAATCGATTATCGGCCTGGACAAAATCATTATCAAAAATTCCTACTACGTTAAAATCTTTGGCAAAACCATTGGTAAATTTTAAAGTAATGATATCACCAACCTGTACTCCCTTTAATGAATACGCAAATAATTCGCCTTTGGGTTTTCCGGCGATTTGTGAACCGAGCACAATGGCATTGGTATCGGCAGTGGTTAGCCAACGCCCAGTTACCATATGTTGTGCCACTGTAGTTACAGCCGCTTCTTTATTAGGATTAATAGCCATACCGCGATAAGATCCAGATTTTCCAGCGAAATCTAATTCTGTAGAGATGCCAGTGCGTGGACTAACGTGTTGTACATTAGTAATTAGGCGCAAATCACGTTCGATTTGTTTGGCTTTAGTTAAGTAACTGTCACCAGTTTTGGCTTCAATAAAAATTTCTCCGGTAATAGCTTCAATAATTTGTTTGTTAGCAGTTACAGTAACGCCGTTAATAATAGAGGTGAGAAAAATTAGATTAATAAAAATTAAGCTTAACATTAAGATAGTCATTACTAAGGTACCAACATTGCCGCGGCTGATGGAGCGCCAAGCTAGAAAAATACCTACTAACCAGTGTTGGGTTTTATTTTCCATAAATTTTTCCATCTTTCATAATAATTGTACGATCCAAATAAGCCTTATTATCTGGTTCATGAGTAACTAATACAATAGTTTGTTTAGTGGTTTTATTTAAACGACTAAATGTTTCCATTACTATTTTAGTAGAAGCAGAATCTAAGTTAGCGGTGGGTTCATCGGCGAATAATACTTTTGGATCATTAATTAAAGCTCGGGCAATAGCCACGCGTTGTTGTTGGCCACCAGACAATTGTTTTGGGCGGTGATGCCAGCGCTCCGCTAAATCTACCACTTTTAATAATTGTTTAGCTTTGTCCAAATAAATCGCTTTTTTATTGCCGCGCATCATGGCTGGCAACATAACATTTTCTAAAGCGGTTAATTCTGGAATCAGAGCATACTCTTGAAAAATATAGCCCAAGTGAGTTAGGCGGAAGCGCGCGCGTTCGGTAGCGGATAAATCGCGGGTATCTTTGTCATCGAAAAAAATTTCACCACTAGTTGGATCATCAATTAAGCCAAGTTGACGCAATAATGTAGATTTACCAGAACCGCTTTTACCCATAATACCAACAAATTCTCCATCTTTAATGGTAAAACTAATACCGCGCAGAGCGTGTACTTCTACTTCACCCATAGTGAATGATTTAATTAAGTTTTTTACCGTAATCATGCTAATTTGCAGAAATTACTTCATTTTCACTTAGGCCAGAAGTGATTTCAGTATAGTCATCACCTAGTAGGCCAATAGTTACATTAGTAGGTTCTAAATTTTGCACAGTTTTATCGATGTTTAAACTTTTTGAGTAAATGCGGCGTTGTTCATGAATTATATTTACAGAATATTCATCATTTACTTCTATGAGGCTATCATTTGGTACGGCTAGTACATTATTTTTAGTTTCTAATACTACGGTTACATCAGCATGCATGCCATTTAGTAAATGTTCCGGCTCATCATTAAATTTAACTAACACTTCATATTCTGTGGTGTTGCCAGTTAGACGTGGTTCAGAACTAATAAAATCTATTTTTCCAGTAGTACTATTATCTAAAGCAGTAATATCTAGTGTAGCTTCCTGATCTATGGCAATATCATTAACTTGATCTTCACTAACATACCATTGCACCAGTTTAGTTTCTTCTTTATCAACCAACTTAGTAATTACTAGGCCAGTAACCTGAATAGTTTGTTGCACATCTTTTTTTGTAACTACATAAGGAGTGTAAGCTTGAGCTGATTCAGCTGGTTGCCAGGTAACTAAATAAATTAATAAGGCAATACAGCCAGCTACTAGTATTAGTGGTAAAATAAATTTTAGTGTACGATTTATTTTCATAATTTATATAGATGTAAACGAAATAATTAATAAATATAATAACGTAATAGTAAGCTATTAAATACTTGCTGTCAATTAAATAATATGGTATATTTATGCGGGATTATTTATTCTTATAAGGCAGAATATTATGGCTATTATTGTTGACGGTAACAACCTAGCACAACAAATATACCAACGATTAGCGGCGCAAGTGCGTACGTTAATGCGGCAACGACATACTCCAAAATTAGGAGTTGTTTTAGTTGGCGAAGACAAGCCGTCACAAACTTATGTAAACAAAAAAGCGGCTGCGGCAAAAAAAATTGGTATTAACTTTTCTCTTACTACTTTACCGGCTACAACCACTACAGAACAATTAAGTAAAGTAGTGCGCAAATTACAGCAAACTCGTTATGGTTTAACTGGTTTAATCATTCAACTACCGTTACCAGCGCACATTAAATCTGGTAAAGTATTAGAATTAATTGATCCGCAACGTGATGTAGATTGTTTAACCCAAACAAATTTAGGTAAATTAGTGAGCGGTAGTTATTGGTTAACACCACCAACACCAGGAGCTATTTTAACTATTTTACAGCAACACAAAGTGTTATTAAAAGGCAAGCGGGTAGTAATAATTGGAGCAGGAGCCCTAGTAGGCAGACCGCTAGCTAATTTGTTAATACATCAGCAAGCTAGTGTATCGGTGTTAAATAAATTTACTGATCATGTGGAGGCTTATACCAAAACAGCAGACATTATTATTACTGGGGTAGGCAAACATCCTATTTTAACTGGCAAAATGATAAAAACAGGGGTAGTAGTAATTGATGCTGGCGTATCATTTATTGATGGTAAAATGTATGGTGATATTGATTTTCCAAGTGTAGCAAAAAAAGCTAATTTGGTTACACCGACGCCTGGTGGAGTTGGACCGTTAACTGTAGCAAAATTAATTGAAAATACAGTGCAATGTACTATTAAACGATATAACGAAGCTTAATTATTATAAATTATATGTTCAATCAAGCACGTACCGTTATGGTAATTGGCGCCCAATGGGGCGATGAGGGTAAAGGCAAAATCATTGATTACCTTACTTCGGAAGCCGATTATGTAGTGCGCTTTCAAGGTGGTAATAATGCGGGACATACTTTAGTAGTTGATGGAGCGGTTTATAAATTACATCTTATTCCTTCCGGGGTGTTGTACCCAGATAAGCGAGTGGTGTTAGGCAATGGCATGGTAATTGATCCGGAGGTGCTTATTTCTGAAATGAACAATTTTGAAAGCAAAGGTATGAAATTGAATATGCTTATTTCCGAACGAGCTCATGTAATTTTTCCGTTTCACATTATTATGGATGGTATGATTGATGAATACAAAGGTGGTTTAGCAGCTGGTACTACGCGGCGTGGAATTGGCCCAGCTTATGCCGATAAAGCCGAACGCTCTGGTATTCGGATTATCGATTTAATGAATCCGAAAATTTTTAAAGAAAAATACGATAAATTGTTCGATTTAAAACGTAATGCCTTAACCCGATTATATCAACAACATATTACCTTAAATAAACAAGACATTTATAAAGCGTATCTTAATTTTGGCAAGCGCTTAAAACCCTATGTTGGAGATGTGTCGTTAGAAGTAAACGAAGCGATTAAATCTGGAAAAAAGGTGTTATTTGAGGGTGCTCAAGGTACTATGTTAGATAATGATCATGGGGCGTATCCGCATACCACGTCTTCTAATACTATTGCTGGAGCGGCGTGTACGGGTGTAGGGGTTGGGCCAAAAAGTATTGATGAAATTATTGGGGTAGTGAAAGCTTATTTATCGCGAGTAGGTTCTGGTCCAGTACCTACGGAAGCGAATCAACGGTTAGGCACATATCTACGAGAACGTGGCCAAGAATATGGTACTACTACTGGTCGGCCACGCCGTTGTGGTTGGGTAGATTTGGTACAGTTACGCTATGCTTGTAGAGTAAATGGTTTAACCGCTTTAGCGATTACTAAAATTGATGTGTTAGGCGGTTTAAAAACTATTCCAGTAGCTACTAAATATAAATATAAAAATACTATTTTACATGAGTTGCCAGCCGATTTAGAAATAAGCCGACATTGTAAACCAGTGTATCAAGAATTACCGGGTTGGAATAATTTAACGGATAAAGATTTTCAGGATATTATACAAAAAGGTTATAAAGCACTACCAAAAAAGATGAAAGATTATTTAGCTTTTATTGCGGATGCTACACAAACACCAATTCGGTTGGTATCGGTAGGTGCTGAACGTAAAGCTACGATTACGGTAGATTAAATATTTAGTTATGGCGGAAGATGTTTTAATTGATATACAAAAAAAAATAGCTAGAACTACTTTGTTGCAGCAACATTATGCTGTAACGCCGCCATTTAAAACTACAGTACCTGGGCAACGTTTAGGAACCGATCAGCAGGTAGGAGTAATTTGGTTAGATACCATTCAACAAACACATTATTATTTAGTAGTAGCTAGTCAAGCGGTTTGTCCAAAATTAACTAATGTACAGGAAACTAGTTGGCAATTAGCTAAGCAAGTATTACACGAAGTAGCTTGTGCTCGAGCTCGACCCATTAGTGCTTATCATAGCCATGTTGGTATGGCACAAACTTGGCAACAAGCCGCCAAGGGTAGTGGTATATTAAGTAGCTATTGTGGTGTGGCACAACAAGCCGCTTGGTTTGGTTTTTCACCGTTAGTGAGTGAGCGTTGTTTAGTACAAGCCGGTGCGCTTGGTTTATTTAGTATACCAGCTCAGACTGTAATAAAAACAGAACAAGCTAATATTATTGGAACCCAGATTATTTTTGTGGGCAGTTTTGCTAAACAAACTGATGCATTATTAAGCCAACATTTATTAGCAGCCATAGCTACTTTACCTAACAGCGAACAAATCAACACTAGACCAGTGGGAACTAATGGTATATTAGGTACTGTTTTGCAATTACTACAAACTACAGTAGGAGCTAGCGCCCAAATTACTTGCACAGAAACTGCGGAACTAAATACGCCAAATCTACTCAATGCAGCAGTTACAGGGTTAATATTATTAGTGCCGGATAATTTAGTAAATACGGTGCAACAATATTTTCAGACAACCTGGAAATTAGCGGATTTAGTTAGTGCGGCGCAAGTATACAATTTAGGTGTTATTCAGGCCGGTAACCAGACTATAATGATTAATAATAAACCTGGTGCACAAATTACAACCAGGCCGTCATTAAATATGTCAACAGGTACTTGGTTGGTGCGTACTACTGAACCGGCTTGGGAAGAAGTGCAGAATATGGAGCAAATAGCCATGCGTTTTATTGCTCATCCAGAATTGGCCGCTAATTTTGCTAAACAACAGCAATACGATACTACAGTAGGCGGTCATACCGTGTTAGAAATTAAGCAAGCGGACGCTGGTATTATAGCACCGTTATTAGAACAAGGCTCTAGTGTAGGCATAGCTGTTAGTTTGGCTAGCAATGTGCGTCAAGCGGCTATCTCACCATATTGGCAGGCGGTAAATGCCGTAGTGACCAGTGCATGTCAAATAGCGGCTACCGGTGCTCAGCCCTGGTGTTTAGCAGTTGATTATACGCAAGCTGAACAAGATACCTTAGAGTTAAGCTGGAGTGAACAAGTCCGTGGTATTAATATGGCAGTGCAAGCTTTACAATTACCAATCATATCACAGCGGACTGGTTGGTATGCACCAGAAAAATTACAAACTAGTCTTAATCCATGGCCAGTAGTAGTTACTGGTTTTGGTAAAATTAATGATGCTGCTAATGCCGTGACGTTAGATTTTATTCAGCCAGGTAATACCATCTGTTTAATTGGTAAACGCAAAAAAGAATTAGGTGGATCTATTTTATATACGCTTTACAATGAATTAGGCAAAACATTGCCACAACCAGAACTCACTAACATAAAAATGCAATTATCATTTATACAAAATATTATTACAGAACGGTTAGTGCCAACTTGCCATAGTATTAGTAGGGGTGGTTTATTTAAAACATTAGCTGATATGTGTTATGGAGCAGCCGGTAAATTACGTACGGGTATAGATATTAATTTATTAGCTATACCAGATACTGACTTAACTGTTACTCAAAAACTATTTTCTGAAACCAGTGGATTTGTTATCGAAGTAGATCCGCGGTTATTACCATCATTACAACGTCAGGCTCAAGCTCAGCAATTAACAGTTTATCCGATTGGGCAAATTCGAGCCGATGAGTTATTTATCTTGCGTAATGGTAATGTTACAATATTAAATATACCCGTTGGAGAGTTAGCTGATAGTTGGTTAAGAGGTTGGCCACAAAATGTATGGTAAACAAAATAATACAACAAGGTAATACACTCATTTTTAAAGGCAAGCCAACACGATCAGCTTTATTGCCAGCGCTGCAGGATTTATATCGGGTAGCTATTCATGAATTACCTAGTGATGTAGTAACGGCTCTCACCCAAAGTTTGCGTAAAGAACACGAGCCACGCGCTAAACATGTATTAAAAACCATGCTACATAATATTGCATTAGCTAAAACTGAACATCGCTCACTGTGTCAGGATACTGGGATACCATTACTATATGTGCAATATCAAAGTAAAAAATATAAACAACTCGATTTAAAACGACTAATTAAAGACGCTACTACCTTAGCCACTCAACATGTGCCATTACGAGCGAATGCGTTAGATATTATTACTGGAAAAGTAGTAGGTAATTATCCAGTGATTTATTTTAAAGAAACTAAAGATCGTACGGTAATTCAATTATTATTAAAAGGCGGTGGTTCGGAAAATGTATCGCGCGTATATCAGCTACCAGATGTCAGTATTAATGCGGAGCGTGATTTAGCTGGTATTGAGCGCTGCGTGTTAGATACTGTAATGCGAGCCCAAGGGCGAGGTTGCCCACCTTATATTATTGGTGTGGCGGTATGTGGTAACATGGAAGAAGCTAGTTATCGTGCTAAAAACCGGCATATTTTACCCTTGGCCGCACACAATAAAGAACCAAAATTAGCGGCGTTAGAAAAGCGCTTACTAAAAAAAATTAATCAACTAGGCATTGGCCCTATGGGTATAGGTGGCAATACTACGGCTTTGTCTGTAAAAAGTACGGTACGTTATGTACATCCAGCGTCTTGGTTTGTAGGCGTATCAGTGGGCTGTTGGAGTATGCGTCGAGCCACATTAATTTTACCGTAAATTTAAAAAATAATGGCTATTATTCATTTAAATACCAACGCTAAATTAAGCGAAATAAAACAAGTCCGGTTTGGTGATGAAGTGTTGTTTACGGGCAGTTTTTTTACGGCACGAGATAAAGCCCATCGTTGGTTGTTACAGCACAATTTTAAGCCGTTACACGGTGCCGTGTTGTATCATTGTGGGCCGATGTACGAACAGATCGATAAGAATTTTCATATTTTAGCCGCTGGCCCAACTACTAGTGCCCGGTTTGATTATTATACACCGGAGTTATTAAAAAAATATCAACTTAAAGCCATTGTTGGTAAAGGTGGTATGAATGTAGCAGTGCAAGAGCAATTATTACACAAAGGTATTTATTGCACCGCTATTGGTGGGGCCGCGGTATTATACGCGCATTGTATTACCAAAGTATTAAATGTGTATAAAACCGAATTTGGCATGACAGATGCTATTTGGGAGCTACAAGTAAAAGATTTTCCAGTAATTTGCGCTATCGATACCAAGGGAAATAATCTATTTAAAAATGTGGAAGTGAAATCTAAACAGCGTTTAGCTAGTTTATTATCGGCTTAATTATGAAACAAGCTGCTTTACGGTATCATGAAAAAAAACCGGCTGGAAAAATCGGTATGCAAATTACCAAGCCTTGTACTACGCAGCATGATTTAGCATTAGCTTATACGCCAGGTGTGGCTGAACCAGTTAAAGCCATTGTACGTAATCCAGCGTTAGCTTATCGGTATACCAACAAAGCAAATTTGGTGGCGGTAATTAGTAATGGCACGGCAGTGTTAGGGTTAGGTAATACCGGCGCTTTAGCTAGTAAGCCGGTAATGGAAGGAAAGTGTGTATTATTTAAAAAATTTGCGGGTATCGACGCGATTGATTTAGAGATTAATGAACGTGATCCAAAAAAATTCATTAACATTGTAGCCAGTTTAGCCGATAGTTTTGGCGGCATTAATTTAGAAGATATTGCCGCGCCGGCTTGTTTTGAAATAGAACAAGCCTTAAAAAAACGCTGCTCTATTCCCGTGTTTCACGATGATCAACACGGTACCGCTATTGTATCTGGCGCCGCATTATTAAACGCCTTAGCATTAATCAAAAAAGACATCAAGAAAATCAGGGTCGTATTTTCCGGCGCTGGTGCCGCCGGTACCGCTTGCAAAAATTTTTATATTCAACTAGGTGTTAAGCCACAAAATATAAAGGTAGTAAATAAACAAACGATTAGTAAATTAGCAGGTTATTTAATTGGTGCCGATGTGTTTGTAGGCTTATCCGTAGCCAATATTGTTACGTCCGCTATGTTAAAAAGTATGGCCGCTAATCCAATTGTGTTTGCTTTGGCTAATCCAGATCCAGAAATTAGTTATGAACTCGCTAAACAATCTCGTCCGGACATTATTCTTGCTACCGGTCGAAGTGATAGGCCGAATCAAATCAATAATGTACTAGGCTTTCCCTTTATTTTTCGAGCCGCCTTAGATGTACGAGCTACCACTATTACTGAACACATGAAACTAGCCGCTACTTACGCGTTAGCAAAGCTAGCTCACCAACCAGTACCTAAAACTGTATTAAAGGCGTACAAATTAAAACGCTTATCATTTAGTAAAGATTATTTGTTGCCTAAACCGTTTGATCCAAGGTTACTCGTAGAAGTTTCGAGTGTCGTGGCTAAAGCAGCTAATAAATCAATTAATATCAAAATCTATCGAAAGCAGTTAGAAAAGTTAGCGCAGGTATAATTAATGTTTCAAACTTTGCCACACCAGCTGATAAATTAATTTCTGCAACTGGGCAAACTCACGAGATTCAATTACCACCGCTATTTTTTCTTTCCACGAAGCGATCAATACTTTATCGTTGTAAATATTCACTTCAGGTGAAAATGTTGTTGTAACATCAGGCAACAATACAGATTCCCGTAATTCGGTTTTGTCTTTAGTCGCCCGTTCAATAGAGGAAACGTTTTTGGGCATAATAGCTTTAATCGCTATTTTGGCTTTAGCGCGCCGAGCGTAATATTCAGGAAAAAAATTCGGCAAGCCTTCATGCATGGTTTCCACATTGGCATAGGCTAAAATCGTTTCTTTAGCGTTGAGCGTATCTTCATAGGCTTCCCGCATGCCTTTTTCTCCTTCATAAAACGTTACTTTAGGTTTAGTGCTTTGCGGATGTAATAACGAAGCTAATTCAGGCAACACTTGTTCAACTAGTTGTTGCTGAGTTTTGATTTTTTTATCAAATTCTTCCCGTTCACGTTCCAAATAGTGAATTAATCGCTTCGGGTCTCCCGCATGAAAGTAAATTTTGCTCTTCTTTTTGAATTTGCTAATTAAGCCTTTTTTCATAAGGCTTTCGAGTACATCGTAACAACTAGTTCTATTCAAGCTAGTTTTTTTACTAATTTCTGTTGGCGTGGCAGAGTCCAATTCCAGCAGGGCTAAATAGACTGCTGTTTCTTTGGGAGAAAAGCCTAGTTGTTCAAAAATGGTTGTTGAAATCATAATTATTGAATTTCTTCAACAGGTATAGCATCAATGCCTCGTGTAATCGGATAGCGTTGAGGTGATAAACAAATGACTCCACCATCAGCACAATTAGGTAACTTTTTCTGTAAATAGAACATACTTGGAATATCTTTGGTTTGCACTCGACTAGCTAATTTTACTTCAACTGGGTAAACTTTTTGTCCAGATTCAATTAATAAGTCTACTTCATGACCTTCTTTATCACGGAAATACGATAATGGTGGTTCAAGGCCACGAAACAAATAGCTTTTAATAATTTCACTTATTACATAAGTTTCAAAAAAAGATCCAGCCATGGCTCCGGCCTGCAACGTTTGTGCGTCTGGCCATTTAGTTAAGTGAGTTGCTAAACCAGTATCCAAAAAGTACAGTTTTGGTGCCTTAATTAAGCGTTTAGAGAAGTTACGATAATAAGGTCGTAATAAATACACTTGCATAGTGCTTTGTAAAATACTGAGCCATTCTTTAGCAGCATGTACTGAAATGTCGCTATCCTTGGCTAACTCGGAATAATTCAATAATTGACCAGATCTAGCGGCGCATAACCTGATAAAGGTTTGAAATTCAGCTAATTTTGTGAGGCCAAAGATAGCTTGCAAATCACGTTCAATATAACTTTGCAGATATGAATTATAAAACGTAGTTCTGTCAGTAACGTTGTTACGCCAAAAATAGGGGAAAAATCCAGTTAGTATTTTATTAAAGATTGGATTAATACTTCCCAAAGACGTTAAAAATTGTGGAGACAGTGGTTGGCTGCTTGGCAAGAAAGGTTGTGATAAAAAAGGTTTCCTATCAATTTCAGCATTAGATAAACCTAATAACTGTATAATACCAACTCGTCCAGCTAGAGATTCATGCACATTTTTCATGACACGAAATTGTTGAGAACCGGTTAGCCAGTAACTACCATTTATTTGTGATTGATCAACTCGAATTTTAATGTAGGAAAATAAATCCGGAGCATATTGTACTTCATCAATAAACAGTGGCGCTGGATATTTTTGTAAAAAAAGTTCAGGATCTTTTTTGGCTAAGTTCCTATCATTTAAGTTATCTAACGTTACATAGTTTCTTTGCTGTTTTTCTGCCAAATGTTTCAAAACAGTGGTTTTCCCCACCTGTCTTGGACCGCCAAGGTATAGTACCTTAAAAGATTTGGTGATTTCAAGGATTGTTTTCTCAATGTAACGAGTAATATACATATGGCTATTTTAATCTATTAAATTAAATTAGTCAAGTTGTATAATTATGATTTTGCCAGACATATTTAAGATTGGATTTTAGATATGTCTGGTGAGTCAAAACTCGCTGTGGATATCATAGTTGTTGTGGAAATTATATCGACAATATTAGTATAGCAAATAAAGGCTAAAATAGCAATATTTGCACATACTGTTGGTAATAGTATAAACATTATATTAATTGCTATTTATACTTACTTAGTTCTTAGGAATGGTTTCTAAGAATTTTTGTTCATTGAAAATTAGGAGTTTTTATGAAAACAGAAAGGATTCTCTGGGTTGAAGATCACATAAACATTATACCCGAATGGGATGATGTTTTTGTAGTCACGAATGCGGAAGAAACACTGCCGTTTATTCGGCGTATGGACTGGGTAATTTTTCGGGCTGTAGTGCTAGACATCGATCTTCCTGATCGAGGAATCCAGCTTAAGTGTGAGCTGGAAGCGCTGAAACAAGAAGCCTTTCGGCGAAAAATGCCGGAGGCTTACGCAACCGTTCCTGAAATTCAGGAGTGGTGGGAAGATGTGAAAGAGGGGTGGTGTGATCATACTCCTTACGGTATCTTGTTGGCGAACAAGATACCAAAAAACCAGCGGTTCGTTTTTTATACGCATGATTTTAATCATGCAGCCACCGGCATATTGATGCTGGGAGCGCTCGGCCTTCTGCCGGCCGAAGAGGTGGTCGATGTTATCACGCGGCATGCAGCCGCCGCGCGTAGTGTACTGATCGTTTCTCAAAGCGGACGCTTAATTATAGGCTCAAAAGATGAGCCGGCTAATTGGCAAAAAGTCCGCGAGCTGGCTATCGAGTTTTGTAATTCGGAATAGCCAGTTCCACGTGTTGCCTGTCACAATTCCCACCTACAGGCACTTCCCAGTGTTCAGCTCCTGCGTAGCTTCATGCGAAGCAGAGGTGAGTAGTGGAGTGTAGTGAAGAGTACCATTTATCTGTTAAATAAGGTAAACTATATATTAATTATATGTCCCAAATTGCCATTATTCATTTTCCAGGCACTACCGGTGTAGCCGAAATCGAACGAGCGGCGAACAGCGTTGGATTAGCTACGCAGCGGGTATTGTGGCACGAAGTAAATAAGTTAGATAATGCGGCGGCTATCATATTACCAGCTGGCTTTTCCTATGGTGATAGAATTAGGCCGGGTGTAATAGCGGCTCGTTCGTTGATCATGCAAAAGATAAAACAGTTAGCACAACAAGGTAAACCAGTTTTAGGGATTGGCAATGGTTGCCAAATATTAATTGAGGCTGGCTTATTGCCCGGAGTAACTCAGCAGGCTTTAGCCGGAGCTACAGCTTTAAATGTTCGTAAACAAGGTCAAGATGTTTTGGGGGTAGGCTTGTATCATGAAGCGGTTTATATAAAAATGGTTACACCAGCAGTACGTACTGTATTTACGAATGGTTTGACTCAAAATATAGTGTTGGCGGCTCGAGTAGCTGATGGGGCTGGGCGATTTTTATTTCCAGAAACGTTATTAACCGAATTAGAACATAATCATCAAATTGTGTTTAAATATTGCGTGGCTAATGGTACTATAACTAATGAATTTCCTGCTAATCCAAACGGTGCCATTGAGAGTATTGCTGGTATCTGTAATCCAGCTGGTAACATCTTAGGCTATATTCCGGAAATAGAACGAGAAGAAACCGGTACAGTATTAATGGCTGGATTACGTAAATCATTAGAACAAAATTTTGTGCCAGTAGCCCAGTCGTTACATTGGCAATCCGGTACAGCTTTAATTAAGCGCTATCAAGCTGCTACTACTAGTTTAGATATTTATGTTACTGCACCACAATTGGTTAACCAAGCGGCTATGGCTGAACAAGTATTGCAACAACTAGGCTATAACGTAACAATAACGTGCAAAGGCTATTGGGAAATTTGGCATAATGCTAATGAGGCAACATTACCAACATTAACTACGCAGTTAGTAAAAACAAATTTACTAGTTAACGCTACACAGGAACAATATGAATTAAAATGGCAGGCGGCACCGGATACAGTAAATGTGTTAGTGCGGGATATTAATGATTATACAGGTAAGCTAGTGACACAAAAATTGCATTTAAATAATGTGTTAAAAGGAACTATTTGGGAGTTACATATTCCAGCGTCTTCTATTACTGAACGCATGAATATAGCCGCTAATATATTACAAACGTATTTGCTTTATAATCCTTATTCGCAAGATTGTCAGATATTATAAAACATGTTATAAAGTAAGCAGTATGAGCCCAATTATTGATTCATTGGAAGCTATTTCTCCTATCGATGGTCGCTATCGTAAAGACCTGTCTATTCTAAGTGGTTATTTTTCCGAACACGCCCTAATTCGTTACCGCATTCAAGTAGAAGTAACGTATTTGTTAGCCTTAATTGAGGATGCAAAATTGCCAGAATTACGCAAAATTACCAAAGTAGAGCGGCAAGAATTAATTGATTTGTATGGGAGGGATGGATTTACTGTAGGAGAAGCGCAACAAGTAAAAGATATTGAGCGTACCACTAAACACGATGTTAAAGCGGTAGAATATTATATTAAAGACCGTTTAAAAAACAGTAGTCTAAAAAAACTGTTAGAATTTGTGCATTTTGGTTTAACCAGCGAAGATATAAATAATTTAGCGTACACATTAATGTGGCGTGATGCTGTGGCAGAAGTGTATTTACCCAAGGTGCAAAATTTATTTGATATTTTAAAGCAAGGTGCCAAACAATATAGTAAGTTAGCCATGTTAAGCTTAACTCATGGTCAACCAGCTACTCCCACTACCGTTGGTAAAGAATTGGCCGTAGTAGCTCATCGGTTACGTCGGCAAATAACGGTGTTGAAACAGATTCCATTTACTGGAAAATTATCAGGTGCCACCGGTACTTGGGCAGCGCATGTATGTGCTTATCCTAATATTAACTGGGTACAATTTACTAAGCGGTTTATTACCAAGCTGGGCTTAGAGCCAAATTTATTAACTACCCAAATTGAAGCACATGATCGGTTAGCCGAATCGTATCACACAGTGCTACGGAGCAATACTATTATTAAAGATTTCGATCAAGACATGTGGCAATATATTTCTCGGGGTTTATTTATTCAAGAAAATAAAGCTGGTGAAGTTGGTTCGTCTGCTATGCCGCATAAAATTAACCCAATCTTTTTTGAAAACAGCGAAGGTAATATAGGCATTGCCAATGCGCTGCTTAATCATTTAGCAGAAAAATTGTTAGTGTCTCGTATGCAGCGCGATTTAACCGATAGTACCGTATTGCGTAATCAAGGCGTGGCGTTGGCGCATTCTATATTAGCTGTAGATAATACTATGAAAGCTTGGCAGCGTGTAACGCCTAATCAAACACGTTTAGCAGCCGAGTTGGATGAACATTGGGAAGTGTTAGCCGAGCCGATTCAAACGGTAATGCGTCGTTTAGGTAAGCCAGCGCCGTATGAACAGTTGAAGCAGTTAACTCGTGGCACTACATTAACCAAGGTTATTATGCATCAATTTATTAGTGAGTTAGATATACCAACAAAAACCAAACAAGAATTAAAAAAGCTTACGCCGGCAAATTATTTAGGCTTAGCACCAGATCTTATTAAATTTATTTAATGAGTTTTATTTATGTGTGGAATATTTAGCATTTATGGTAAAGAACAAAGTACAGTAGCGCAAGATGTGTATGATGGATTAATTTCTCTGCAACATCGTGGACACGATGCCTGTGGGATTTTAACCTATGATGAGCATAGCTTTCATTTAAAAAAAGGCATTGGTTTTGTGCGGGATAATTTTCACGCCGGTACTATGCGGCGGTTAACGGGTAATCTTGGTATTGGACACATTCGTTATGCTACAGTAGGTAAAGGTGGTCTAGAAGATGCTCAGCCATTTTATGTGCATCATCCCTATGGTATCGCCATGGCGCACAACGGTAATTTATCGAATTTTTTGGAACTAAAAAAAGAACTAGTAGAGAAAGATCTTTGGCAAGTAAATTCTGGTTGTGATGTAGAAGTTATTTTAGCGGTGTTTGCTCAAGAATTAGCCAAACAAAATAGTAAAACTAGTAAGATGCCAGAAAAGGTGTTTGCCGCCGTGCAAGGAGTATATAAACGTTGTAAGGGCGCTTATTCAGTTACTGGTATTATTGCGGGCTATGGTTTATTTGGTTTTCGTGATCCATATGGTATTCGGCCAATGATTTTTGGAAAACGTGGTTCTGGCAAACAGGCGGAATACGCGTTTACATCCGAATCCGTGATGTTTAACATGATGGGCTTGGAATATGTAAAAGACGTTGGGGCTGGCGAATGTATTTTTATTGATAGTAAACGAGTTGTACATACAAAACAAATAGCGTCTGCCAAATTGCACCCTTGTATATTTGAATATGTGTATTTTTCTCGGCCAGATTCTTTAGAAAACAACATTTCCGTTTACAAAGCACGTTTGCGCATGGGTGAAATTTTAGCCAAACGCATTAAACCATTACAAGCTAAATTAAAAATAGATGTAGTAATTCCAGCTCCATCTACTTCCAATACTGCTGCTTTAGCCTTAGCACATGATTTAGGAGTGAAATATCGGGAAGGCTTAGTAAAAAATAATTTTATTGGACGAACGTTTATTATGCCCGGTCAAGCTAAGCGGGTAAAATCTGTAAAATATAAATTAAATCCGCAACCACTAGAAATAAAGCGCAAGAACGTATTGTTGGTAGATGATAGTATTGTGCGTGGTACTACGGCTAAGGAAATTGTGCAAATGTTACGAGCGGCTGGAGCTAAAAAAGTGTATGTTGCTTCAGCATCTTCACCGGTGGTTAGCCCTTGTTTATATGGAGTAGATATTCCTACCCGACAAGAACTGATTGCTAATCATAAAGATAATGAATCCATTCGTAAATATATTGGAGCGGACTGGCTTATTTATCAAACGATAGAAGACATGGTTAAAGCCGTAAATACCGAAAAATCATTAGCGCAAAAGTTTTGTACGGGTTGTTTTTCTAAAAAATATCCTACAGCAGACATTACCGAGCAAGTAATAGCGGCTAATGAAAAAATGCGTTTAGAAGACAAAGCCGCTTGTACGCCGATTAATAAATAATTAATAGCAGCTAACGGTTATGAAGATTTTAGTAGTTGGTTGTGGTGCGCGTGAGCACGCACTAGTTTGGAAATTAGCTCAACACGTTGATGTGGAGTTATATAATTATGGTTCAACTACTAATCCTGGTATTAAGCAATTAGTAAAAGAAATCGGCCTAGGAAAAGCAACAGACATAACTGCTATTGTATCATGGGCTAAACAACGAGTGATTGATATAGCCTGGATTGGCCCGGAAGATCCGTTGGCGGTTGGTATAGCCGATGTGCTACAGGCAGAGGGTATTTTTTGTATTGGTCCCACCCAAGTTTTAGCGCAATTAGAATCTTCCAAGGGGTTTGCGCGGGCATTATTAGATGAATATCATATTAACGCCTCGCCGTTATTTAAAACTTTTTTTTCAGTGGCAGGCATTGAGGAATATATTAATAATATTTTAAATGGTCAGTGTGTGGTAAAACCAGACGGGTTAACCGGCGGCAAAGGCGTAAAAATAATGGGTGAGCAATTACAAACCGTTAATGATGCCGTTGAGTATTGTAAGGAATTATTTAGTAAAGGTGATAAGCAAGTGGTGCTAGAAGAAAAATTAATTGGGCAGGAATTTTCGTTAATGAGCTTATCGGATGGAACACACGTAATCCATTTACCGGTAGTGCAAGATCATAAACGGTTAGGGGTAGATGATACCGGTCCAAATACTGGTGGCATGGGATCTTACAGCATGTCGAATCATCGTTTGCCATTTATTACTGAACAAGACGTACAACAAGCTAAAACTATTAACGAACAAACGTTGCAAGCCATTCAAGATAAATACAAGCAAGCCTATAAAGGCGTGTTGTATGGCGGATTTATGGCTGTAAAAAACGGCGTAAAATTAATTGAATATAATGTACGTTTTGGTGATCCAGAAATTATGAATTTAATGATGATTTTGAATACTGATTTAGTGAAAATTACCGAAGCTATTATGAACGGCACTTTAAATAAGATTAACGTATCATTTCAGGCAAAAGCTTCGGTGTGTAAATATTTAGTGCCACAAGGCTATCCGGAAAAACCTTGTAAAGATCAGCTTATTAATGTAACCGAGGTAGATACCGATAAGGTACAGGTATTTTATGGTTCGGTAGATAAAACAGCCCAAGGCTTAATTGAAAAAGGTTCGCGTACGGTAGCGCTGGTGGGAGCGGCTGATAATTTAGTGACAGCAGAACAAATGGTTGAACAAGAAATTAAAAAAATTACTGGTCCGTTAATTCATCGGTCGGATATTGGTACGGCTAAATTAATTAATCAGCGAGTAAACATGATGCAGCGGTTGCGTAATTAATAATTATTATGCAAACAGCCCTAGCTTTATTTACAGATATCGACGGAACATTTGTTTTAGACGAACGTCATCATTTACAACAACAAGAAAATTATTGGGAAACTACATTAGCTATTACGGCTATTTTAAAACAGTATCAAATTCCATTAATTGCTGTTACGGGCAGATCCGTTGATGTTATGTTGTTAGATACTGCTAAATTTAGCGGGGAATTGCCATTTAATATTTTAGCCTGTGAATTAGGCACACGTTTATACGTTAAACAGCCGAACGGCACTTATCAATTAGATCGTCGTTACGAGCAATACGTGCAAGAAACAAGCGGTTTTAAGCGATCAGTATTATATCCGCTATGCCAAGATTTGGAACAAACCATACAAAATTTATTTCCGAATATCAATTTTCAATTTCAACCGCAAGATCAGCTGAATTATACCGGTGAGCGCCAACCATTTAAAATCTCTTATCATTTTATAGCTACAGTCCAAGAGGCTTTAAATATCCAATATCGTTTTCAAATGATTTTTAAACAAGTTGGTTTATCTAAGCTGAACATCATAGTTTCGGCTAATTATGTATTAGAAAATAATCTAGCCGATTATAATTTAGATGTGGTGGCCGTAGATAAAAAAGATGCGGTAATTTATTTAGAGCAACAATATCATTATCAAAGCATGGTAGCCGGTGATGGTGGCAATGATATTCACATGCTTTTACATACAGCGGCTTATACTATTATTGTAGGAGGGTATAAGCCAGTGTTAAAACAGGCATTAACCGAATATTTACATTATGGTCGCGTATTATTAACCACTGGACATTTTGTTTTAGTAAAAAATAACCAAGCTTTAAAAATAATCTATCTAGAACCAGATCCCACGCTGATTGGTCCAAATAGTTTACAGCAAGCTCTATTGGCTTTTATTGCACTACTGAATAAAAAACAGGTTATATTGCCAGAACAGCTACAAACAGAATTAGCGCAATTACGCGCCAAGATTAGCTAAAACAGTTGGTATTTAAATAGTACACAATTGTGATCAAATAGCTTGACGTTATTTGTAATAGCTGTACAGTGGGTGCAGTTTTTTTGTAATTTAATAATTAATATAAATTCTATGGCCAGAAGAGTTGTTTACCTAGTCATTTTATTGGTTAGCGTGTTATTGTTAGGTAAAAGCCAAACAGCAACAGCGGCTAGCCCGACACTAGTATTTGATGATGTTATGATGCCTGTTAGCATTCCAGATCATGCTGGCAGTTTTGTGATGCAAGTGCGCGTGGCTCAAAATCCGGTCGCCGCTCCTACGGCCACCAAGTATGCTGTGTTAGTGCACGGTTATTCCGGCGGGCCGGAAATTTGGGATAATTTTGTCACGGCTTGGAGTTCTATGCCGGCCAGCCAGCAGATCGCTGGTTTTATTATGCCGGCTTTACCGGGGCATGATCTAAGCACACAGCCGCGCGATGTAGCTTACGGCGCTTTAACGATGGACGATTACGCCCAGGCTGTTATTGCAGTGTTAGATAAAGTAAACGATCCGGCTGGTGATAATTATTATCCAACAAAAATTTTAGTTGGCCACAGCATGGGCGGCATGTTATTGCCGATCATTGAAGAGCGTTTAATCACCGATAGAAATCAAACATTAATGCAAAATTATGGGATTACTGGTATTTTAGATATTGCTCCGGTGCCAACCGAGGACACCGCTTGGAGTTATGCCGAAGGGCCAACCGACAGCAATTTTCTTAGCCCATTACTAATTGAATTGATTAAATATGTTAATTGGAAACGCGGCGTGGTTACATTTTCTAGCACCGACGCCATTAACATGTGGTACACTGGCGCTAACGGCCTGGTTAGTACGGCGCCAACTACTGAACAAATAGCGGCGTTTAATTTTTCCGAACCGTTGCGCGTGTCTTTTAACATGTGTGGTTTTCCAGTGCCGGACGGTGAACGAGCCAGCGTTGGTTCGTTGCGCTTGGAGCAATACCATACTGCTACTATAGCCATGGCTGATGATACGTTAATGACGCCGGATGAAATTTGCGCCGTACATGAATACAACACCGGAAAAAGTTGCACCGCCAGCGCTGGCTATACTTTAATCACCGGTACTGGCTCTAACAGAGTACAGCCAGGCGAAGCCGTGCACGGCTTAGTTTGGAGCGATCCCGACGCCATGGATTTGCAAACTGCGTTTAATTTCGTGGTGCAGTAGTAACGTCCAGCATTACTTTAAGTAAAAACAATACTTCTTGTTTTAGGTTTGATTTTACCCATATTTTTTGCGGCTCATTCAGCAATTCACCGATACTATCTAGAATATAAGCATCATTATAATTTTTAATATAAGTTATGGCTTGTTTAAGATAAGCTGAAAAATTTTTACCGCTATGTTGTTCAATAAGTAGTGTGTTTAATGGCCAATTATTTTTTAAGAAAAACCAAATATCGTAAATATCACGATTAGCAGATTTGTTTCTCTCACACATAGCAATTAGTTTATAGGCGAACATATCTTCGCGCGTTATTACCAACATTGGAATGCCAAGATAATTCAGCAAATTGTAATTGGTTGTTAATTTTCTTTTAGAAATTTCAATTTTTATATTATGCAATTCTTCCGCATATGACAACATAAAAAATACGGTGTTATATTTTTTATACTGTTCTCGGATGATACCGTGATTTTTTAATATAGCGCTTATTTTTTCAAAAATATATTCTTCTTTATTTTTGTCTAACAAATCAAAGTCTAAATCTACTGAAAAGCGATCTAAACCATAGAATAAGAAAGCGGCTGTACCACCTTTAAAACCCAAGCAAGGGCCGACAGTGGTATCGGCGTAAATCTGTTTAAGAATGCGCAATAACATGGCTTTGTGTTGATTACGTTCTAACATACTTATAGTCTTTATAATAAGAATTTAATTTTTTAATTAAGGTTTTATTTTCGTAAATTTTAGCTATTACAAAACAACTAGCCCAATTTATTGATGATAAATTGTCGAAAGAGAAATTTTTTCGTAGATATAACATATCAAGAAAAGCACGCTCTTTATCGGCAATAAAATAATTATCTTTTTTAACCAGGCCTAATTGGTTAGTCAAAATTTGTTCTTTAATGCGTCGATAAACGTATTTTTGCTTATCCACCTCAAGTTGACGCGTTAAATAGCTTACTACAAAAATTTGGCTGTAGTATTGAAAAATAACTCCGGTTTGCCTAAGCACCGTTTCTAAACTGATATAGGCCGGTGGATATAGTTTTGTGGCAAATTCCAGTTTGTTATAATGTTCGTTTTTAGCATAAATGCCCTTGCGAATACGATAAAGCTGGCCGGTTTTTATATAGTAATTTACACTGGAAATGGTAGTAATCTTATTGGTGTTTCCCCAAATTAAAGCCACGTCTTTAAAAGTAAAAACCGTGTTATTAGACCGTAAGATAGCAGAAATAGGCTTGGTTTCGTATTTCATGAACTAAACATTATAAATATTCATATGTTTAGTTTACAACAGTTAAGAATAATTGTAAAGTAAGAGATAATGGTTGCAGGGATCTTATTTGCCAAACTAATAACTATTGTTGTATATTGGTTATTGTAAAAAACAATAGATGATTTAATAATGTTTATATGGTAAAAAATGAAGTGTTAATAAAAGCAAAACCAAAAAGAGGAGAAGATGTAACAATAAATGAATTAAGCAGAAGATTAGAAGCTAAAGAAGCAAATAGTGCCAATGAGTCGCCAACATTAAAATTATTACGTGATAAATATGGTCGTGAAGAAAGTAAGGTTGAGCAAACGATCACGCTATTAATAAGAGTTAATCTTAAAACAGAGCATTTAACAACCGTACGAAAAGTTTTATTAGGTGAAGAACCAATTACGGCAGAAGAAGAGGCGCTCATTATTCAGATAATGCAGGCTTATAAAAAACTACGGCGTTATTAGTTTTTAAACATTACATGAAGCACCGGTTTTATTTATACAGGAGCCAATGTTATTATTGGATGCTTTTGTTTATTAATTCAATTACACTTTTTAACTCATGTTCAACCGTTGCTGTTTTCATGGCGGTTGCATAGTCAGTGCGTTTTATGCCGACAAAACTGGAAATGGGCAACTGGTGCTGTAGAAGAAATAATTGGCCAAGCAATCGAGCAACTCGACCGTTATAATCAAAAAAAGGATGGATTAATAAAAATTAATGCATCATCCAGGCTAACAGTTCAATTTTTTCGTCTTGAGTTTTTGCGTGTTTATGCCGCTCATTATAATCAGATTCCCAATTTGCCATAAGTTCACAGATTTGAAAAAACTTTGGCGGTTCATATTTTCCAATTGTTACTTCGTGTTTTCTAAAATTTCCTGCTTCTTTAAAAACATAACCAGCAACTTTTTCATGTAATTCTTTGGCTGTTTCAATGTTAATAGGTAAATTATCGTATTCGCGCAATAAAAAAGCGTTTACATTTGCAACACCATCAGTAATCATAATTTCAATTTCTTTAATAGAAAGAATGCCAAACTTAGTTTCGCGATAAGACGGCTTTGTCTTTGACATAGTATGAGTTCGGAATAACAATTTTATTATGAGCGCCTTCCTTAATTAAGTTATTAATTTGTAATTTATAACGTTCAGCAATACTTTTTTTGGAAAAAACAGTTTCATTCTCCATAGCCATGTTGTCATAAATAAGATTAACAAAGATTTCTTTGAAATATTGCTTTCTTTTTTTATTGGTTAAATTAATATCAGGCATGATTGTACATTAGATAAAAATTGTGCTTTTGTCAATAAAAAAAGCCGATATATCGTTATCGGCGGACGCTGGTTTGAAAGGCTCCAGAGCTCTTCCCTAAGTTTCTATTTTTCTTTTTTGTAGCCGCTCCTTACCTCAGTGGAGCGGCTGCGAAGATGATTACTTAATCACCTCCGCTTTTATCACCTCCATTTCCTGCACTTCTAACAGGAAGTTTAGGTGATATATCCTCCAATCAACCACTTTTACCAACCGCCCTGATGGCAATTGGATTACAGCCCCTGACTTTTTTACGAAGGTCTCTATTGAGACTTCGTAATTTACGTTCTCAAACTCAAACACAACTTTTTCCATTACATACTCCTTTTCTCCTCGCCTGAGGAGAACTTGTCGGCATAATCTTGGGCAGGCAAGAACGAAATTGTTCTCTGTGCCACTTGTGCCGACAACGCTCCCCAGGGATATTTTTTTGACAATGAGCAAAACAAAAAACCGTCCAGCTAGACGGTTTTAAAGTTTATTTGTGTTATAGCAAAACTTACCGTCCAGGACTATGAATAGGATAGGTAGTGTATAATTGGCAATTGTTTAGTATTAATTTGATCATACGGGACATAAATTATAGATTTATTAAAATAGGCAAAAACAAAAGAGCGACCCTAGGGTCGCAGTAGATGTTTTTTTGTAATACAACGTTACGCAACCCTAAGAAGTAGTGGTTGTGGTAGTAGTGAAACTTGAATTAAATTGTCGTGCTTGTTTCATACTGGCAATGTTAAACCGATATTATTTTTTAGTCAAATGTAATGGTGCATAAGTAATTATTTGGTGCCCCGAGCAGGAATCGAACCTGCATATCTAGCTTAGAAGGCTAGTGTTCTATCCATTGAACTATCGGGGCTGATGTTCTACTTGTCCGCCGTAGCTCCGATTTAGGAGCGAAGGAGGATCCATTGAACTACGAGGACAAATCAGGTATTCTGACTTGGTATGACCTATCGTATCAAGTTACCGCCAGAAGTTCAACAGGTATTGCAAACCTTACAAGCCAATCATTATGCCGGCTATGTGGTAGGCGGCTGTTTGCGTGATTTAATATTAGGTAACGAGCCTAAAGATTGGGATGTTACAACCAATGCTTTGCCCAAACAAATACAGGCAGTTTTTCCAAAAACTTTGTATTTAAATGATTTTGGCACGGTTACAGTAAGAAGCGGAGCGCTAGATATAGAAGTAACTACGTTTCGATCAGATGGCCAGTATTCCGATTTCCGGCATCCGGATAAAGTGCAATTTGGCGTTAGTTTAAAAGAAGATTTAGCGCGGCGCGATTTTACGATTAATGCGTTAGCGTTTGATGGTAATAAAATTTATGATGAATTTGACGGAGAACAAGATATTAAAAGTGGTTTGTTACGGGCAGTAGGTAACGCTGATGAACGTTTTAATGAGGATGCTTTGCGCATGTTACGCGCTATTCGGTTTTCTAGCCAGCTACGGTTTAAGATTGAGAAACACACTTGGCAAGCGATTATAAAAAACAATCAGTTAATTAAGCATGTATCTGCCGAACGAATTCGTGATGAGTTAATTAAAATGATCAGTGCAGAGGATTCGTTAAAAGCTTTTTGGCTGTTGCACGAAAGCGGCTTATTAAAAATAATTATCCCAGAATTAGAAGCCGGTTTTGGCGTGACCCAAAACCTGCACCATATCTATACGGTGTTTGCTCATAATTTATTATCCATGCAGTTTTGCCCGTCGGACGATTGGCGGTTGCGCTTAGCCGCGCTGTTGCACGATATTGGCAAGCCGGCCGTGAAGCAGGGGAACGGTAAAAATAGCACTTTTTATCAACATGAATACGTGAGTGCTAAACAAGCCCGGGCGATTATGCGCCGGTTAGCGTGTTCAAACGATGATATGCAAAAAGTAACGCACTTAATTCGGCACCACATGTTTTATTATACGTTGAACGTAATTACCGATGCCGGTATTCGCCGTATTTTGCGCCGAGTTGGAGCAGAAAATATTAATGATTTAATGGCGATACGCATGGCGGACAGGATGGGCTCTGGTGTATATAAAGACAAACCTTATAAATTAGTTGAATTAGAAAAGCGTTTAGAATATGTGCAGAAAGATCCGGTGAGTGTAAATATGTTAGCGCTAGACGGCAATATTTTAATAAAAGATTGCGGTATGAAGCCCGGTGCTAAAATTGCGTTAGTATTGCATAAATTGTTAGATGAAGTAATGGATGATCCAAAAAAAAATACCCTAGCTTATTTAAAGCCATCTGCTGAAAATATTATAAAAGATTTAGCAAATTTATCCGAGTCTGACGCTCGTACAGCCATGAAAGCCTATAAAGAAACCTTGGCGGATTTGAACGCGTTTAAGGAGTAATAACTTCTACCTCTATCCCCGGCCCTTTCCCCTAAAAAGGGGAAAGGGAGTTATTATTTATCCACAAGTCCCGAGTTCTTGGGATTGACTTTAATATATATCGTATTACAATGCTTATACATCGAATAAAGATGTATATTAGTTAATTAATCATTTATGATCAAACGAAAAATAATCATAGAAGGTTTAGCGGTAGCTATTATTGTAATAACCATATTTACGGCTATAAACATAGTGCCAATTTTTAAACAGCCGCCATTGGCTATTAATTTAGGGGTTACTGTGGCCAAAGCCTTAGAACAGGCGAGTGTTCATATGAATGAGCAGTTTCGATATATTCATATTACATCGGTGGAGAGTAATGGTGATTTAAATGAACAACAATCTGAAATAAAACTATGGGGTTTAGGTGGTAATGGCAGAATGGACATGGTTAGTAAAAATATAGATACAAATGAATCAGCAGAAATGAGTTTATTGCTAATATCTAATATTAATAAATCTTGTTTAGCATTAAACAAGCAATATGAATGTGGTTCTTTAGATGAAACAAAACATAATTTTTATAATGAAATGTTACAACACAGTCCGTTCAGTATTATCAACCCTTTAAAAGAAGGTAAGGTGGATTTAAGTAAGCCATTAGAACAGCATAATGAAACAGTGGGCGGTAAAACGGTGTTGCGCGTATTATATCCGTTTCCGGTTGAGTACCAACAAAGCAATATTGAAAAATACGTAGAAATTGTGCTGGATCCAGCTACTCAAACAGTATTTTCTTATAAATTAATGAACGAACAAAAAGAATTAATTAGTAAAGTAACGTTTTTAGAAAATAAAGTAGTGCGCGATTTAGATCCGGCCATGTTTTTTACGGAACAGTATTGGAAGAATGAGTTGCGGTTAATACCTCAACCCCCAACCCCTTCTCCTAACTAGGAGAAGGGGAGTAAAAATTCAATTATTCGCTCTTTGATACAAAAATCGCAACGAAGCAATTTCAGCCTCATGACGATTCGCCAAGGTTAGAAATTCATCTAACCTATTAGTAGTGGTGGTCTGTTGCTGTTCAAGATGAGCTAAGCGCTGGTTGGTCAAACGCTGCTGATCTTGCACATCAAGCACCACATTTAGTACCCGTTGCAGGGTAGCTTGTTCTGGTTTTGTCATAGTTAAAACAGCATAACAAAAATAGTTACTTAATTCAATCATAAAATTTTTTATGTCAAATACATCGTAAAACAATATATTGAAGAGAGAGAGAGTTTGTTAGTCTGGTTTTTCGTTCTTTAAGTGGTTCTTTAAAAATTTGCAAACAGTTTCTATATGCACTCGGGAATTAATGTCTACCCCACCTCCCAACCTCCTCCCCTATAAAGGGAGGAGGAGAAATTTCTCCCTTCCCTCTTTATAGGAGGGAAGGGTTGGGGATGGAAGGTAGGATTTATTTCCCGGGTGCATAGGAAGGGTGCGCGCGGATTTGTTGTTCCGCCGGGATATTCTGGTGGCAATGAATGATGAGCCTTCTGTTTGTGAGAGGTGTGGCATGAAACGGTTAGCAGTTTGGTTGTTTGTAGGTTTTTTGTTGGTTGGATGTGGGGCGTCAGATCAGGATGGTGACGGCTGGCCGGCTTGTGAATCGGTGCAAGCTATGACCAGTAGTATGACAGCGGCAGCAGATAGTTCGCCGCAACCCGATGAATGTGATTGTGATGACTATGATGCTTCAATTCATCCGGGAGCGCCGGAAGTCTTCTACGATTACGTGGATCAAAACTGCAATGGCGATTCGGATGAATGGGATCAGGATGGTGATGGAGCGTTGGAATACGGTAACGAAGACTGTGATGATCAGGATTCTACCATTTATCCGGGCGCAGACGAGGTTCCCTACGACAACATTGATCAGAATTGTGATGGTAAGGACCTAATCGATGTAGACGGTGACGGTCAGGCTTTAATGCACGGAGACTGTGACGACAACAACCCTGA
>Ga0172379_10002541_pt1 | contig 31777 bp, 24 predicted proteins | sample GrowelOW334metaG_FD_119756 | JGI IMG/M metagenome (GOLD analysis project Ga0172379, IMG submission 119756) | Groundwater microbial communities from an aquifer near a municipal landfill in Southern Ontario, Canada - Groundwater well OW334 metaG | ecosystem: Environmental > Aquatic > Deep...
CGCAAATGATTAAAATTGCACCTCCAAATTAGGAACTCCTAATTTCAGGGCCCATAGCTCAGTTGGTTAGAGCATCTGACTCATAATCAGGGGGTCGTAGGATCATGCCCTACTGGGCCCACCACTAAATCAGGCAGTTACAAATTTTTGTAGCTGCCTTTTTCTTTTGATACATACAATCTACAAAACCCTTCAAAAGAAGACATTTTAATCAATGTCAAAAAAGCGTATCTTTGAATAATGGTTATTAAAGACGAAATATTAAAAAGGAAGATGGATTTCTCAATCTTGTGCAAAAATCACAAGGTCAGGTATTTGTATGCTTTCGGTTCATCCACGACTGATAATTTCAATGACCTTACAAGTGATATTGATTTACTTGTTGAAATTGATGTTCCTGATCCAATTGAAAGAGGCGAGAAATTGCTCTCCCTTTGGGATACTTTTGAACTCTTCTTTCATAGAAAAGTTGACTTATTAACAGACTCATCGGTACGTAATCCCTATTTAAGAAAGAATATTGATTCAACTAAAGTGTTGATTTATGACGGAAAAGGGCCTAAAATACTTGTCTGATATTCTTCAGGCAATTGAATTGATTGAAGATTTTACGAAATTGATAGCCAGTTACACTGATTACGTAAATGATCTTAAGACACAAAGTGCCGTTGAAAGACAACTGGGGATTATCGGTGAAGCGGTAAATAAGTTTGAAATTCTTCACCCTGAGGAAAGTCTTGATAATGCCCGCAAAATTGTGGGCTTTCGTAACCGGTTGATTCATGCTTATGATGCTGTTGATTCATCCATGATTTGGGCTATTCTGAAAAGACACCTTGGTCCTCTCAAAGAGGAGGTGAGTAAAAAGCTTGTTTGATTTTATTGTTGTTTTCCACTACTCATAACCCGCCGGGAAGAGGCCAGGATTTGGGGGATTCTTGAGGTTATGGAGGGATCTTTGGCGATGGATGTTCGGTTATTTTTAAACGAATTGATAATGCCTAATATCATAGGAGGTCTAAATTTCTTTATTCAGGGGAAGTAGGGCGATGCCTGAAACTTAGCGGCTTGGTAAAATACGCTCCTTTGGCCTTTTTTTATCCAAATATTCCTTTAATTGCTTAAAACTCATATCGGCAGTTTCTTTGCTTATCCGATCACGTTGTTGACGCATGTATTCAACTGCATCAAACTTTTTTTTAATCGTTGTCTTCATAATCTATCATCTCTTTAGGTGAACGTATCTCCAAAGTCGGATATCCAAGCTTCAGATTTACAGAATTATACCCATGGATTCTTTTTAAATTTACAATATGTTTGAAATTCCAACTTATTAGAACATCTGCTCTGTTGATTGTCGCCTATGCAATATGGACACAATCATCATTGCTCGTTTTTCCAACAACTTTTCCGACAATATATTGGTTCGCCAGATCAAAAGATTCCTGCGTAATTTCAACGAAGTCGATTAAGTCTGCCGGTAATTTCTTTATAAAGGACTTTACCCTTTCCGGAGCATTGTCCAATTCGTTTTCAGTTAATTCAGAATAAATAATCCTAATCTTTTCATCAACGATTTTTTCAAACAGAAGTTTGGTGAATACCTGAAATTCATCATCATAATACCCTCCAAAGACAGAAGTATCCAAGTAATACTTTAAAATCATTTTTCCTTCTATTTATAACAAAGATATTCTATTTTAGGGTCAAGTCAAATTCTCGTCCGAAATTTGCCATCCTTTATTTCAAATTCTTAAGGAGACGGACCTGTAGGTGTTTTTTGTTTTAAGCCAGGAAGATTCCAGGATTTGGGGGATTAATGAAGTTTGTACTGAAAAATCTGCAATGATGTTTGTTTATTTTTAGACAAATTGTCAATCTAGTAAGAGTCCCCTCACTATATAGTCACAAGTGATATTTTCCAAATTAGGAAGTAGAAATCTGCCAAACTAGGAAGTAAAACGCCGCCAAATCAGGAAGTCGCATGTCAAGGGATTATGTTGAGGCTGTGATTAACCACGATGTGTCACGCGTTGATGATGTGGAAAAAAATCCCGAAAGGGTCCGGTTATTGTTGCGGTCCCTGGCGAGAAATGTTGCTACATTGGCCTCTGTACAGACCATTAAAAATGACATCGAAGCAACAGCCATTTCCATTTCAGATAAAACAATCAGTTCGTACCTAAATGCGTTACGAAGAATTTTTGTGGTGGAAGATTTGCCTGCCTGGTTGCCGTCAATGCGTTCCAAAACGGCAATTCGTACTTCATCAAAAAGACATTTTGTTGATCCCTCTATTGCTACAGCAGTGTTGCGGACAAACCCTGATGGTTTGTTGAATGACTTTAAGACTTTTGGGTTCCTGTTTGAAGCTTTATGTACAAGAGATATTCGCGTTTATGCGCAAGCGATAGATGGTGATGTGTTTCATTACCGCGATAAAAGTGGATTAGAATCAGATTCTGTAGTAACGGAACATGGTCTGGCCAGTATCTATACAGAAAGGACGTTTAAGATTAATGAGTTGTTGTTGTATCCATCACATGGGTTCAACTGGCTTATTTAATAGAGCGCTGAATTCCTTCTTCAACAGCTGGCCTGATCATGAATTTTGATTATCTGAAGTTTAATTCTATGTATGATATCATAAAATATTAATTCTATTATATTTGTGAGATGGGGGAAAGGAATTTCATATTGTGCCTGTTGTTGTTTTACACGGTTGTGTTGGCGCACAATGCTGTACCACATGGGCATTTTGATGAGGTCAGCTCAGAACACGATAGCGATTCACATGATCACAGTGAGCAAAGCAATCACCAACATCATTTCCTCTTTTCTCACAGTATTTCTTTGCATGTAACGATAGAAAAGCAGCTTGCATTTTCCGTATATCAATTGAAAGCTGCATCAAAAAGTTGTTCGAACATCAGGACATGTCCCTCCCTGGCTTGATAAAATTCTTTGCAAAACTTATCACTAAATAGAAAATTTCAGTAATTTCAGATTCCATATCAACAATAGGGTTTTTATTATATGCGTTTGAATTTTAGACACTTAAATGCATACAAAACCTTGTTATTTTCAAAATAATCCCACATTTATTTAACCTTTCTTACATCGAACTCACATTACTCTAACAAATTAATATAAAGAAGATTGAAATGGAAATTAAATTTTCTTACGGGAATGATGATCTGATACTTAAGCTACCAAATGATTGTCAGATTTATAAGTCAAACTACAGATTGGCCAATCTCAAAGCAGAAGAGATGTTGCAGGAATCCATTGCCCATCCGGTATCAAGTGACACGTTACCATCACTGCTTCAGAATAGGAAGCAGGGAGAGGTAGTAATCGTAGTTTCCGATATTACACGGCCAATTCCGTACTATGAATTTTTGCCAAAGTTAATAGCAGAGATTAAATCTGCAGGAGTTAAAACTGATGAAATTACTGTTTTGGTCGCCACAGGGATGCATCGCGCCTCAACGCACGAAGAACAACTCAAGATGTTTGGTAAATATATTGTTAAGAATTATAGGATCATTAATCATGATTGCCAAAATGAAAATGAACTGATAGAATTGGACGGACTTAGCTGGTCAGGATCTAAAATCAAATTGAATAAATACTATGTACAAGCAGGATTCCGCATTGTAACAGGCTTGGTTGAACCACATTTTATGGCCGGATATTCTGGAGGGAGAAAAGCGATTTGCCCTGGATTGGTGGCTCTGGAAGCCGTCCGGAAATTTCACGGATACCAGTTTCTGAGTCATCCCAACGCTTCAAGTACAGTGCTTAAAGACAATCCATGTCATGACGAAAATAGCTCGATAGCAAGAATGTGTCCACCAGATTTCACTATTAATGTGGTACTTGACAAGCACAAGAAAGTAAATGCAATCATCTCAGGCGAATTGATTGAATCTCATCTGAGGGCAATTGACTATGTGAAAGCCGCATGCTGTCCAGATGTGGTTGAACCGGCTGATCTTGTGATCACATCCAGTGGAGGTTACCCCTTGGATGCCACTTTTTACCAATGTGTAAAAGGATTTGTCAACTGTTTGCCTGCTGTGAAACCACATGGAGAAATCATCTCCTTTGGAAGCTGCATGGAAGGAATCGGTAGCCCCGAATATACTGAACTCATGAAAAAATACTCAAAAAATTATCTGAAGTTTATTGAGGATATAGAAACAGGACTAAATTTCGTTAAAGACCAATGGCAGTTGCAAATGCAAATCCGTACGTTGACAAAGGTAGGGCAACCTAATCTGCACTTTTACACTTCCGGTATTTCACAGCCTGAACTTTCATTGCTTTTTGTCAATCCACATTCAATATCAGCAGATCAAATTTCGAATGCAATTCAGGACCAGATTGATAATGCGGTAAAAGCTAAAAAGCGAATTGGTATTTTCCCTGAAGGACCTTATTGCTCACCAATACCCAAATGATAATTTTCATTGCTATGACTTAGTCTGACAATTTGCAACGACACTAAAAAAAACGACAGGAAATCCGCCGGGATTTCCAACTACCAGTGTCAACCAGAGGAAAATAAAAAGTGCAAATGACAGCCAGCGTCATCCGATCAGTAATTTTATCTCCAGGCACCCAGGATCATTCCCGCTATGCCCAATCCTATAACCATGTAAAATCCGTCAATAAGCCATAAGGTTACAGACCGGCGCTGGTAAAGATAATTGATGCCCATGGTCATCATTGAGAAGAAAAATCCGGTAAAGGCGCCATAATGCAATCCCTTTAATATGCTGACTTCCTCCGGCTTGTGTGAATTTATAACGAAATTCAATGCCCATACCATGAAGAGCATTACAAGAAAACTCAGGCCAAATACCATAGCCATGTTCGCTTTCTTAATTCCCTCTTCTTTGAATTCAACTTCTTTTTGCCAGATTTTTCCGAACAGTACCGGACTATACCAAAGGGCGCCCAGTACCCAAATAGCAATCGTGCCTACCAGCACGGCCCATACATTGATGAAAGGATAAGCCATAAGTAAAAGATTTAAAGGTTAAAATTTTCTTTTCAATATACGTATTTTTTTTAATATGGTTTTAGCTCTCTGTACATGAGGACAATTTCAGAGAGTATTCAATGGAAGTTTCTTTGCAACACATAAGTGATTAAAAAAGGGAGGAATGTACTACAATGCAGACGGAACAGTTATTGGTCAGGAAATTTGGGGTTCGTTCGCCATTGTTGAGTCTATTGTCAATGACCCATGTGCAAATATGCATGGTGTCCAATACAAAAGCCCGGATCATGCTGGTTTAGGGAATTGGTAAATTCACATGCATTGCCCGCAGCCCGGGGAATCAATTGAATAGGATAAACTAATTTATCAGGAAGATGTTAATTTGAAGATGCCGGGGTTGCAATGACATTTCCGGGCACTACAGGAACGCTTTCCGGGGATGCTTTTTTCCTGCCAAAAGATTTTAAATCAAAAATAAGGGTAAAACGAACGGTGTTGGCCAATGGATTATTTCGCTGGGTTGGAATGAGGTATGCGAAATCAATGGCACAAATATTCATTTTGACGCCCAATCCGGCCGAAAAGAATTTCCTGTTTCCCTTGTATTCGTTTTCGTGAAAATAGCCTCCGCGGATCGCGAACTGATGGTGGTACCAGTATTCAATACCCGTGGAGATTCTTATTTCCTTCAGCTCTTCCCTGAATCCTCCCGGGGCGTCGGAAAAGGAGCTGAAGATGGAACTGATGGCGGTTTGGTTGGAACGGTTGTCTGAAATGATCACGCCGGACCCGTCACCCAATGCGGAAATTTGCGGTGTTGGTACCAGTAGCTTATTAAAGTCCAAAGAGATTGAAAACAGATTGTCCTGATTTAATTCTTTGGTAAAGGTTGAACCAATTCTGAGGTTTGCCGGAAGTAACTCCTTATTCTTGCCTTCGTCATAGGATATTTTAGATCCGATATTTGAAATGTTGATACCCGCCGAAAAGGTTTGGGCCGAATTACCGTTATTGACAGAGTTGTTGTAATAAAAACTCACATCACTGGCAAAGGCCGATCCTGGTTTGTAGCTTTCGGGGCCAATCCCCCCGGAGAGATCGGAATGTATGTATCTGATTTCAATTGCCCCTGAAAATTTGTCCGATAGTTTTCTGGCATAACTGATATCAAATGCGAATTCATTTGGGCTCACATTGGCAATGTTGGATCCATTCTGATCGGTCAGCATAATTTCCCCCATAGAAAAATAACGAAGTGAGACCCCAATTGTCTGGAAGTTGTCCAACCGATAGTAAGAAGAGAGGTATGCCAGGTTCATGTCCCTGATCAATTGTCTTAACCAGGGAGTATAAGACAAAGAAATGCCAAAACTATCTTTAACAAAAGCCAATTTTGATGCATTCCAGAATTGGGCGCTTGCATCGGCAGATGTTGCCACACCAGCATCACCCATGGCGCCATGCCTGGAATCGGCGGTAATATTCAGAAAAGGCACTGATGTAGTGATCGGATTATATTTTGTTTCTTGACCAGAAACAGTGCTTTGTGAATAAGCGGTCTGTTCCGCAATAATACAGAGGAAAATAACTGTCAATAGGATAAAGGAAATTATTCTCATGAGAATGTTATTTATAAAATGATTAACCGGTAAGATCCAGTCGCTTTGTCACTTTTCAGAACGACAAGGTAAACTCCTTTTGGAAGGTTCAAATCCATATTGGTTATTTGGTTTGTAAGTTTACTTTCCCCAAGCAGATTACCTTCCGGCGTATAAATTGTCATTTCAACGGGAATATCCTCCTTGCTCTTAATGGTAATGTTACCATGTGTTGGGTTTGGATAGATGTGATAAAAATCAGTGATGTTGTACACCCCATTGTTGACCGATGTTATGAAGGAAAGGTCTGACCCGTAAGAGGTGCCAACTGCATTGATGGCATAAGCCCTTACATGATAAGTAGTTCCGGGTACAAGACCGGTAATTATGTCGGAGAAATTTCCTATACCGGTTCCTTCTGTTGTTCTGGCATCCCCAATGGTCGGATTGGCGGAGATTCCCCAACAGAAGCCTTTTTCTGTTACTGTGGTTCCACCATCAGATGTAACATTTCCTTTCCCGGTGGCTGTTGTTGACTGATTGTCTGAGGCTGTAGCCGATAATGTGACTACGGTAGCAAGTGCATTGGTCGTAAACAGGATATTTGCCCCGTAAGAGGTTCCTGCCGAATTGGTCGCATAAGCCCTTACATTGTAGGAAGTTCCTGGATTCAATCCGGTAATTAGATCCGAGAAAGAGCCTGTTCCGGTTCCGTTGGAAGTTTTGGCATCAGAGATTGTAGGGTTGGTCGTTAAAGACCAGCAGAAACCTTTCTGGATGACTTGTGCCCCTCCATCAGATGTAATATCACCTTTGCCTAAAGCAGCAGAGGAAGAAGTAGTTACAACGGATACTGTTGTGACAGTTGCAGGAGCAGGCGTAACAAATGGGAGATCTGCACCGTAGGAAGTACCAACTGAATTGGTTGCATAGCTTCTGACGTGATAGGTCATGCCGGCAGCAAGACCGGTCAGGCTGCTGGCATAGACCCCTGTACCCGTTCCATCCGAAGTTTTTGAATCGGTTATTGTCGGATTAAATTTGGTACTCCAGCATAATCCCCTGGCAGTTACAGTAGCGCCTCCATCTGATGTAACATTTCCACCACCCACTGCCGTTGAAGCTGTAATTGCGGTTACAGGAAGGGTCGTAATGGCCGCTAAGTCAAGCGTTGTAAACGGAACATCTGCCCCATAAGAAGTTCCCGCAGAATTGGTTGCATAAGATCTTACATGATAGCTTGTTCCTGCGGAGAGTCCGGAAAGATTGCTTGTAAAAATCCCCTGTCCGGTACCATCCGATGTTTTCGAATCGGAAACCGTAGGATTGGCCAGTGTACTCCAGCATAATCCCCTGGCAGTTACTGTAGTGCCTCCGTCGGAGGTAACATTTCCACCACTCACTGCTGTAGTAGAAGTAATGGAGGTCACCTGAATGGTAGTTAGGAATGCAAAGTCGGGCGTTGTAAACTGCACATCAGCGCCGTAAGAGGTTCCTGCGGAATTGGTTGCATAAGACCTTACATGGTAAAGTGTGCCGGCGGAGAGTCCGGCAAGATTACTGGTAAAAACTCCCAGTCCGGATCCATCCGAAGTTTTGGAATCTAAAACGGTTGGATTGACCGTTGTACCCCAGCATAATCCTTTGGCAGTTACTATTCCGCCACCATCTGAAGAGACGTCCCCACCTCCAATGGCGGAAGAGGATGTTATGCCGGATACTGCGCCAGTGCTGATCAATGGCGGAATGACCACCGGCACCGCTGTACCATTCCCATTTAATGTTATTTGTTTGGATGGCGAAGTATTATCCGAATTATTGGTTACAACCAGATTGGTTGTTTTGGTTCCCGTCGTGGTTGGTTTAAACCTAACTGTAATTTTTTGGTTTTCACCCGGAGCAAGAGTAAACGAAGGTATTATCGGATAGATGATTACAAACTGATCGACATTGATGCCTGACAGTGATAGTACGGATATGCCCAGGGAAGCAGTCCCATTGTTTGTAACAGTAAAGATCTCATCAGCTGTACCGTTAAGCACAACATTGCCATAGTCATAAAGAACATCAGGACTGACCGCCAGCGTCTTTGTCTGTAATAATGTACCGGTTCCGTTCAGCGAAATCGTTTTTGAGGGAGTACCATTGTCCGCATTACTTGAAATAACAAATGATGCGTTCTTTACACCTTCGGAGGTAGGTTTGAAACCAATTGAAACCTGCACTGATCCCCCGGGTACGATATCAAAGGTTGTATTCAATGGATCTGAGATATTGTATTGATTGGAATTGGACCCGGATAGGGTGAGACTTGAAATCTTGAGGATGGCATTGCCTGTATTTTGCAGACTGATAATTTTGGTGTTTGTATTGTCAACTGTCACCGTCCCATAATTCCATGAATCATCCGGAGTGACTACCAGTACCCTGGTTTGAACTATGGGTGATCCGAAGGCGAAGGTAAATGTTCTGGCCAAACTCCAGTCACTGTTACCGGCCGCATTGGTAGCCAGCACTTTCCAGGTATGGTTCCCGGCTGTGGTGAAAGTACGGGTGTAGGTTGTTCCGGTAATCGTAACCGGGGTTTCGGCATCAAACTGAATTTGATAACCGGATGCATTTGCCACGGCATTCCAGGTGAATACCGACGCCGACTCGTTGTAAAGAGTCGAAGCATTAGCCGGACTGTTAAGGACCGGAATAGCAGGGAGACCTAAAACAGAATAGGTTTGAGTGGCTGACCATTGTCCATTCGTAGCGTTAAGTTTGGCCCGCACATGCCACGTATGGTTCCCCGTGCTTGTTCCATCAGTTTGCAAATTCAAACTGGTGCCAATAACATTTGTCACCGAGGCATTAGGCGTTCCGGCGTCAATCTCAATGTCATAGGAGTTTGCACAGGCGGTTGATGTCCATGAAAATACAATTGCTGAACCAACAAAAAAGGTAAATGCATTTACAGGCGATGATAGGTTGGGTATGCCCAGTTCGACACTGAAAGGGCGGGCACCACTCCAGGCGCTTTCCCCCGCACTGTTTGAGGCCAAAATTTTCCAGGTGTGCAGTCCTGTGGTACTGAAAGACTTGGAATATGAGGTGCCGGTAACAGTTACAGGGAGATCAGCGTCAAACTGAATTTTATAAGCTGTTGCCCCTGTTACAGCATTCCAGGTGAAATCGGACGAGGTATTGCAGGGAAGCGGCTCATTTTCTGCAGGAGTGACCTGAACCGGAACAGAAGTGATGGTATAAACTGTATATGTTCCGGATACTGACCATGTCCCGGTTGTTGCGTTCTGTCTCGCACGAACATGCCAGGAGTGCTGTCCGGCGCCGCCAATTGTTGTAACAAGATTCATGCTTGTTCCGGCGACGTTCGTAAGTGAAGCATTTGCTGTTCCACCGTCGAATTCAATATCATACGAGGTTGCTCCGGTTACTTGTGTCCAGGAGAAACCAATTGTAGCCCCAACGTTAAATGTAGCATCATTTGCCGGAGTGCTCAGTGTTGGTACATCAAGCGCCGGGGTGAACGTGTTGATGTTACTCCATTCACTCTTTCCTGCGGCATTGGTTGCCAACACTTTCCAGGTATGGCTTCCAGGAGTGTTGAACGAACGGCTGTAAGATGTACCGGAGACATTGATCGGTGTCTCCGAGTCAAACTGAATCTGATAACCTGTTGCGCTGGCTACCTGACCCCAGGTGAAATTGAAGGCGGTATTGAAGGGAATCGTAGAAACGTCGGACGGAGCTATCAGAACAGGGGCAGAGGGGCTCTCAAAGACCTGGTAAGTTCTGGACTGCGACCATGCACCCACAGAAGTACTGTTTTTTGCCCGTACATGCCAGGTATGCGGACCGGCATTGATATTTGCGAGGACCATGTTAAGGCTTGGAACAGATACATTGGTCAGTGAGACATAGCCAAAACCTGCATCAAACTCGACATCGTAGGAGGTCGCCCCGGTAACGGGAGTCCAGGAAAAATTGATGGTTGAACCAACATAATAGATAGATGCATTTGAAGGCGAGGTCAATATCGGAATACCTAAATCTACTGTAAATGCAAAAGCAGTGCTCCAATCACTATCTCCCGCATCGTTAGAGGCTTGCACGGTCCAGGAATGGTTGCCAAATGTGCTGAAAGAACGGGCATAGGCGGTGCCGGATACAACGATCGGTGCCTCGGAGTCAAATTGTATTTTGTAACTGGTGGCATTGGGGACACTGTTCCATCTGAACTGCACATTCTGATCACTGGAAACGGAACTGCCGTTGGCCGGACTTATTAACACCGGGACATTCGGTATTCCTGCCACAGTAAAGGAACGGTTACCGGACCAGGAACCAGTAATTGTATTAAGCCTGGCCCGAACATGCCAGGTATGCGGCCCCACATTTGCTGCAGCAAGCGGTAGGTTAAATGTTGTACCTGAAACATTGGTCAAGTAGGCATATCCAAGTCCTGGATCAAATTCAATATCATAAGATGATGCACCGGATACGGATGTCCATGAAAACTCAATGGTGGTTCCCACATATTCAATGGATGCATTTGCCGGGGATGTCAAATTTGGCGAGCCAAGAATCACATTGAAATTCTTGACTGTACTCCAGCCACTTTGCCCCGAAGGGTTGACCGCCTTAACTTTCCACGTGTGCGCTGAAAGATCGCTGAATGTCCTCGGAAAGTTAGTACCTGTAACAGAAATCGGAACTTCTGAATCAAACTGAATTAGGTAACTGGTTGCATTCGGGACCGGATTCCAGGCAAAAAAGGCCGGGGTATTGTATGGTACTGTTCCTTCAGGAGGAGGGTTCGTGGTAACAGGGATAGCCGGAATGCCGGCAACAGTGAAGGTTCTGGTCTGGGTCCACTGTCCGGCTGAATTGCTATTCCTGGCCCTGACACGCCAGGTATGATTTCCAACGTTAGCGGCAACAAGGGCCCATTGCCTGGAGGTGACAACAACGTTTGACAGTGAGACTGAGCCTAATCCAGTGTCAAACTCTATATCATACGAGGTAGCGCCGGCAACGGAAGTCCATGTAAAATTCAAATTGGTATTGATATAGGCAATAGACCCGCTTGCAGGAGACGACAAGGCCGGTATCCCAAGGGTGACAGTAAAAGTCCTGGAACTGCTCCAACCGCTGTCTCCGGCATCGTTGGAGGCGAGAACTTTCCAGATATGGCTTCCGAACGAACTGTAAGTACGCGTGTAGGATGTTCCTGTAACAGTGATAGGCGTTTCCGAATCAAACTGTATTTTGTATCTTGTAGCGTTCGGAACTGCATTCCATGAAAATGCAGTTGCGGCGTCATAAAAGATGGACGATCCGCTTGCAGGAGTTGTGGTGGTCGGTACCACCGGAATTCCGATGATGGTAATGGTGCGTGTAACTGACCAGGCGCCGGTGAATGCCCCATTTTTAGCGCGTACATGCCAGGTGTGTGTTCCAGCCTGGTTGGCAACGAGGGTAACATTCATGCTGATCCCGGCAACATTTGATTGGGTAACTGTGCCTAGACCTGCGTCGAATTCCACATCGTAGGAGACAGCCCCGGCGACGGACGACCATGTAAAACTTGCTGTCTCCCCGACGTAAAAAGTGTTCCCGTTTGCGGGCGATGAAAGTAGCGGAATGCCCAATACTACCGCGAAATTGTTGACAGTACTCCAACCGCTCTCCCCTGAGGCATTGATAGCCTTTACTTTCCAGCTATGGTTGCCCAATGTATTGAAAGTCCTTGAGTAGCTGCTATTCGTAACCGTCAATGGTGCCTCCGAATCAAATTGTATCTGGTAACTGGTGGCATATTGTACCGTACTCCACGAAAAATTTGCAGCAATTTCATAAGTAACTGTTGATTCAGTGGCCGGATTGAGGTTGATAGGTATAGCTGGCACTCCGGCTACTGTAAATGTCCTTGTTTGAGACCATTGCCCGATAGTGGAACCGGCAACACCTCTGATATGCCAGGTGTGTTGGCCAACGTAAGAAGTTGTAAGCGCCTTTATATAGCTGACGGTTGCAACATTGATAAGCGTTGCAGATCCAAGTCCTTCGTCAAATTGAATATCATAGGAGGTTGCACCTGGAATTGAAGTCCATGAAAAATTAAGGTTTGTCCCGTCATAAGCTGTTGAACCATTGGCCGGAGAGTTAAGTGGCGGTGCGGCAAGGGCTACGGTTAATGTCCTGATATTGCTCCAACCGCTCTCCCCTGCATCATTGGATGCAAGTACCTTCCATGTATGGTTGCCAAAAGTATTGAATGAACGTGAATAGGCGGTTCCTGTAACTGTAATCGGTGCATCATTGTCAAACTGTATCTGGTAGCTCGTGGCGGTGGCAACATTATTCCACGTGAAATTCGTGTTTAAACCAAAGTTGACCGTTGCGCCATTCTGAGGATTATTGGTCGTTGGAACAGCTGGAATACCGACAACAGTATAACTCCTGGATGCAGACCAGTTTCCGATTGAAAGGCCATTCTTTGCACGGACATGCCAGGAGTGGCTTCCAACAGCAGATGCATTGAGAAGAAGGTTCAGGGTTGTACCGGAAACATTGTTAAGGGAAGCATAGCCAAGTCCGGGATCAAGTTCAATATCGTATGAGGTTGCACCTCCAACGGGTGTCCAGGAGAAGTTTATGGTTGATCCGACGTATGCGGTGAATGTATTGGCAGGGGAAGTCAGGGAGGGAGTCCCCAGAACAACGGTCAAAGTCCTGGAACTGCTCCAGCCACTTTCTCCCGCAGGATTTGAGGCCAGAACTTTCCAGGTATGGCTTCCGAGTGAAGTAAAAGTTTTTGGATAAGTTGTACCTGCCACAACAATTGGAGCATCGTTATCAAATTGAATCTTGTAACCGGTGGCATTGGCAACAGCATTCCAGGTGAAGTTTGTTGCAGTATTGTAAGTTATGTTTGCGGCATTTGCCGGATTTGCGGTTGTTGGGACTCCCGGGACACCAATGACTGAGTAATTTTGAGAGATAGACCACAAGCCTGTTGCGGAGGCGTTTTTAGCCCTGACATGCCAGGTGTGCGGTCCGGCATTTGATGCAGCAAGTATCATGTCATAACCTGTACCAACTACATTTGTCATAAAAGCATAACCCGTACCGGTGTCAAATTCAACATCATAGGAAATGGCATCAGTCACCGAAGTCCAGGAAAAACTGATCGTTGAACCAACATAATAAGTTGAACCATTGGCAGGAGCTGACAAGGAGGGGGTACCCAGCTGGGCAAATGTCATGGATGAAACCCCAAACAAAAGGAATAAAAGAAAATTTTTCTTCATGGTTTTTTGGTGTTAGCAGCTTTGGCTACAAAAAACAAGTTATAAGCTAATCAGTCTTTCAAAAATAGCAATTTGAATCGAATTCCCTTACAAAACGGTATAAATCATTTGATTGATAGAAACCTGATCGAAATTGGAACGATTTTCTACGAAACAACGGGTAATCGGGCTAAATTATTCGGAAGAATAAAAACAAAAAATTCATAGTTTCCATTTTTCAATAGCGCTTCCTGAAGCGACAACCCTTTACATACTGAATGATAACAGTGATATTCAGCAAGTTAATTCGTGTGTAAGAAATTTTGGGAATAGTTTTATTTGAAACGAATGGTTGCAACATGAACAGTCTGCCGGATAAAACGTATAAAAATTACTTTATAAAATTAAATTGTTGTCAGTATGAAATCCGCATGGGCAAATTGTCACAAAAGAAGATATATACCTTGAGGATTCCATGCGACTTTTAATAAACAAATTAAATATGCATGAAAACAACAGCTGTTTTGAATCAGTTTTTAAAACGATTTATCCGGATTGCATTTAATCTGATTATGCTGCTTATAGTTTCATCCGGTGGCTTTTCCCAGGGCAAGCAAGCCAATGACGAACTTATTCTTCCCGAGAGGTTTAAGAGTGTTGTGGTCGCCAACAATCTCGGACAGGGCAGGCATATTGCCTCCAATGCCACCAGAAAGATGGAAGCGGTGTCCCGAATATGTTCCCGCCGGTCAAGAAAAGTGATTGGGTAACGGGCGACAAAAACAGATTAATCAATGTACTGCTCAACGGACTTGTTGGCGACATTGAGGTTGGCGGGGATCCATACAGTCAGGTAATGCAAAACAAAATAATCTGACAGACGATGAGATTGCCCAGATATTAACCTATATAAGACAGAATTTTAATAATGACGCGGGTCCCATTTTACCGGCTGAGGTAGCTATAACTAGAGGCAAAGGGACAATCCCGTGATGCTTACTCCCTAAAGGAAGTGCGGTTTAAAGAACTTGTCAGAAATACTGAAAGAGATTCGATAACTTACTCATAATCAATGGAGGCACAGGTCAGTCAGCTATTGTATTAGTCTAAAAACAAGGCAGTTACAAATTTTAGGAACTGCCTTGTTGTTTTGATCCATGCATGATGCATGGAAGGGAAATGCTATTTCACAGTCCCATGTTTTTCTTAATCGTTGTGAAGCAATGAATTCATAAGGCATGTTTTTACATAATATATGACTTTTTTACAATATTTAATATATCGAAGTTAAACAAATTGAAAATAAATGTTTAATTTAGTCCAGCAATATTCCTAATCAAAATATTTAGTTGATCTCAATTACATAGGTATGAAAAGCTTTTAGTAACGAGTTTGATCTATTGTTATGCCCATTCGCCTATATCTAAACCGTTTTGTAACGAATTAAGGCAGGAATGTCCAATGGATTCAACAATATCAGCTAATCCAAACATGTCAATGCCAAATCATATTCAGTGATGCAAAATATCATAACTTACTTTATACTGATAATTATAATTCTTTCCGGATGTAATGGAAAGAAAGTCAGTATTATCACTTATGACCTGAAACGAACTGACTACGTTGAGTCAATCGATGCAACCGGAGCGGTACAAGCGGTCAACAACTTTACGGTTATGTCGCCGAGGGTCAATGCATCAAGTATGACTGTGGCTTACCTGGCCAAAGAAGGTGCTCATGTAAAAAGGGGTGATACCGTTTGTATCCTGGAAGCGCCAGATCTCGTGTATGGTCTTGAAAACTTGAACATTGATCTCGAAAAGATGGAGGCGGACATGAAAAAACTTGTGGCCGATAATGCGATGGAGAAGGCCGTATTAAAAGCACAGGTTGAGACCAACAAAGCCCAGATAGCCATCAGTATGCTTGATTCAATACAGTTAAAATTTGTCCCTGCCGTCAAACAAGAGCTGATTTCCCTGGATATGGAAAGAGCACAAGTTGAGAAAAAAAAGCTTCAAAAGAAGGTTATTGCTCAGGCGAGAATAGATAATTCGGAGATCATGCAGTTGAAGTCCCGTTTAATGATGCAAAAAAACCGGATAAAAGTTTTTCAGGACCAGATTAATTCGCTCACCCTGGTTTCCCCTGGCGATGGAATTGTAATTCATTATGAGTCACCCTTGAGGATGTTTATGGGTAACGGGGTTGGAACCTTCGGGGGAAAGATAGAAGAAAAAAGCAGTGTCTTTAGTAATATGCCGGTACTGCAATTCCCCGACATGAAGGAAATGCAGGTTTCGGTAGAGGTTCCGGAGGCTGAATACAAACGAATCCAAAATAATCAAAAGGTTTTGATCAGGGTTGATGCCTCAGCCAACCTTAACACAACCGGAAAAATCAAAAGGAAATCCCTTGCAGGGAAAGTCCAGGCTGAGAAACCTACTGTCAAGAGCTATGAAGTGATTGTCAGTGTCGACAGTTGCCACCTTAAGATGCAACCCGGGTTGAGTGCCTCATGCCGTATCGTTGTCGATCAGGTGAAAGATACCATTGTCGTCCCTTCAGTCGCCATATTTAGAAAAGATAGTCTGAAAATTGTATATGTTGCAGGGAATGGGAAATTTACACCGGTTGTCATTGAAACCGGTCTCTCCAACAATTCAAAGAGCATCATTTCAAAAGGACTTTCAGGAAATGAGACCATCGCGCTGATGGAGCCTCCCTACGATCTTGTAACAAAAGTGGAGCAATTCAAGGCCAGTAATAATAGCGGTTCAGTCATACAAAAACACGATTCAATTCAAATAAAATCGACCGTAAGGGAATAGCCTTTCATTATAACGAACTGAAAAACATTTGTAAAATTCCCTGATTATGAGCAAAAATATGATTCTTTTTATTTGTTTAGGACTTGCAGCATGCAAGGGAAAAGTAGTTCAGGAAGTTCAGACTACAGTTGTTAAACGGGGCACTTTCACTGAAGAGCTAACAGAAGAGGGGACAGTGAAGGCTGTTAAGTCAGTCAGTATCAATGCTCCAAATATTTCGTACCGATACGGAAACCTTAAAATCACAAATATGGTCAGTGATGGAAAGGAGGTAAACAAAGGGGATACCGTCATCACGTTTGATGCTTCGGAATTAAAGAAAGCAATCATCACCACGCAACAGCAGCTTGAAATTGCAAATGCCGAATTTGAGAAACTCAAGGCTACGCAACAATCAGAAATTGAAGATCTTGAATCTGATCTCGAAATAACGCGGATCTCCCAGAAAATTTCAAAAATCAACTTTGAGCAGGCAACCTATGAATCTGAAGTGACCAAAAAGGAGATTAATCTTAAACTTGAAACAGCGAATATTGCACTGGCAAGGGCAAAAGAACAAATTGAGAACCGGAAAAAGATTCAAAAGGAAGATGTTTTTCAGCGGACATTAAGCATGAAGCAGTTGAAAGCCACCCTGGATAATGCCAATGGTTATGTAAATGATCTTTTTGTGATAAGTCCGGGATCCGGAATAGCCATCCTGAAAGACAACTGGATGACAAGCCAGAAATGGCAGGCAGGGGATCAGCCTTACTCCGGAACTACCCTGATTGAGTTACCCGATTTGAATGAAATGTTGGCAGAGGTAAAAATAAATGAGGTTGATATTGCAAAAATCACACCAGGGCTGAAAGCCGAAATAAAACCTGATGCCTATTCGGATACCCTCTTTACAGGTAAAGTGATAGCCATTGCCAATCTGGCCCAGAACAAGGATTCAAAGTCCAAAATAAAGATATTTCCTGTTCAAATATTAATTAACAACAAGGCTGTAAGTCTATTACCCGGTCTTACTGTAAGTTGTAAAATTAAAATTAACGAATTGAAAGAGGTATTGTATGTCCCGGTAGAGGTAATTTTTAAGGACAATGGAAATGAATTTGTTTATGTTAAAACATCATCTGGTTTCAAGCGCAAGGATATTAAAATAGGAGCGGTAAATACTGATTTCGTGGTTGTTAAAGATGGATTGGAAGAAAATGAGGAACTGGCGTTAACCGATCCCTACCTCAATAAAGAGGAGGGTAAGGAGAACAACAATCCCAAATCAAATGGCAAATAGCATTTAAATAACCATTATGACTGAAAAAATACAATTTCTCAAATATCACATGGTTTTCAACGGAATTTCCATGGGTTTGTTCTCCCTTCTGTTTTTCAGCCTGTCAATATCATGCGGTAGCGGAACTTCGGGCGATTATACTATAATGAAAGGATCATTCAGGCAGTCGGTCATTGAGGCAGGTGAACTGGAGGCGATTCATGCCGCCAATATTATGATGCCCAGGATAGCCTACCAGTACGGGTACCAGTTTAAAATTATCGGTCTGGCAGAACATGGAAAAATTGTCCACAAAGGTGATTCAATTGTCAAACTAGACCCCTCCTCAATTTATAAGTATATTCTTGAAGGGGAAGATAAACTTGAGAATGAACTGGCTGCAGCCAACAAACAAACGGTGCAAAGTGAAGAGAATATTCAGGCCCTAAAGGCCCAGATGAAAAATGAACAAGCCTCTTACGATCTTGAAAAACTTGAATTAGACAGAAGTAAGTTTGATACTGACGCAAAAAGAAGAATTAAGGAGCTGAAATTTCAACAGGCGACTGTCAGACTGAAAAAAGCAAAACGAAAGCTTGAGCTGACCTATATCTTGGAAAAGCATGATCAGCTGGTTCAGAAAATACGTGTGATTCAGCGTAAAAGTGATTTGCGAAGCGCCAAAGAAAACCTGAAACAGTTTCTGATCAAGTCCCCGTGTGACGGCATATTCCAGGTTTCAATGAATATTTTTACCAACAATCCGCAAAACTGGAGGTTAGGCGATACTCCCTACCAGGGACAGATGATTGCAAGTATTCCTGATATCAACCGAATGAAAGTGAAAACCTACATCAATGAAGCGGAATTTAATAAAGTGAAACCCGGAATGAAGGTCATTGTGCGGCTCGACGCGTTGCCGGCTGTCCCTTTCAACGGGTTTATCAAAGAGATCAGCAAAATTTGCTTTGCCCGCGAAAAGGAGAAGGTATTTAAAGTGGTTGTCGAGATTTCAGAATCGGATTTGCGTCTGAAGCCGGGTATGACCGTCAGTTGTGAGTATATTTTATATGAGTCTGATAAGGAACTGTTTGTCCCTAATAACTGCCTTTTTAAAGATAAAGGGCATGCTTACATTTTTCTTAAGCGGGCTGGTTCTTCCAGGATGGTTGAAGTCAAAAGTGGTCCTTCGAATACCAATCATACGATCATCTCCGGGGATATAAAACCCGGGCAGAAGGTTCTCCCCTTCGAATATGAACTTACCCTCTTAAACGACTGATTATGCAATTCAATGAAAATTTAACAATTGCTGCGCTGAGTATTATGGATCATAAATTCCGTTCTTTTCTCACCATGCTCGGGATTATTTTTGGCACGGCATCTGTGATTACGATGGTTTCAATTGGCGAAGGGGCTAAATTGCAGGCCATTGCAAAGTATAAAGACATGGGTATCAGCAATATAATCATCAGGGATAAAGATTTGACTGAATCTGATCTTGAACAGGTGAGGATGAAGTTTTCGCAGGGATTATCCTTGAGGGATGCGCAGGTAATCAAGGAGATAGTCCCGGGGGTTCTTGATGTGGCGCCTCAGACCGAGAAAAAAATTGACGCTAAATTTGGGGATAAGTCTTCCAAGGCTACCGTGATAGGAGTTACACCATCTATCGTTAAAATACTCAACTATGAAGTTGGGAATGGCATGTTCATTAACGGTGACCACTATGACCGCCAACTGAAGGTTTGTTTTCTCGGCGCCAGTGTTGCGCACGATTTATTTGGATATGAGAATCCTGTGGGACAAAGCGTGAAGCTGGATGACCAATGGTTCGAGGTGATTGGGGTCATGCAAACCAAGTCGCTGTTCACTGAAACGGTAGGCGAATTGGCCTCGCGTGATCTGAACAATGATATCTACATTCCGTTGTCAACTTTTACCAAACGGATTCCAAAAGAAAACCGGTTTTCGAGTGTAATAAAGCAATTAACCGTTAAACTTGAAAACTCGGATAAACTAGTGCAGTCGGCTGCAGTCATCCGGAGCATTCTAAACCGTCACCATTTTAACAACAACGATTTCAGTATTATCATTCCGCTCGAGTTATTAAAACAAGAGGAGAAAGAAACCCGTATTTATAACCTATTGTTGGCTTCGATAGCTGCCATTTCATTAATCGTTGGCGGTATCGGCATCATGAATATCATGCTTGCCTCGGTTCTGGAACGAACCAGCGAAATTGGTATCCGGAGGGCAATAGGGGCCTGCAAAATTGATATTTTGAATCAGTTTGTCACAGAAGCAGTTGTTATGAGTGTAACAGGCGGGATTATCGGTGTGCTGTTGGGAATATCGCTTTCATTTGTGATTTCGTTTGGTACGGCCGTACATACAAGCCTGACCTTGTATTCCATATTTATTGCTTTTGGTTTTTCTGTTCTGGTTGGAATAACTTTCGGATACCTGCCTGCAAAAAAAGCAGCTGAACTAAAGCCTGTTGATTCAATACAATATTAATCAGTCATCCCATCCAGTCGTTATGATAATAGAGATCAAGAATCTGAAAAAAGATTATAAGATGGAAACAATCGAGGTTCAGGCCCTTCGAGGCATTGATCTTCGGATCCCTGTCAATGAGTACGTTGCCATCATGGGGCCTTCAGGATCAGGCAAATCAACGCTGATGAACATTCTGGGGTGCCTCGATGCGCCCACCGAAGGAAAATATTTTCTGAATTCTGTTGATGTTACCTTATTGAATGACAAGGAGCTCTCTGCTATCCGCAATAAAAACATCGGTTTTGTTTTTCAGTCATTCAATCTCCTGCCACGGATGAGCGCCTTGCACAATGTCGAATTACCGCTCATGTATGCAGGAGTTGAAAAGAGCAAAAGGAAAGAGATCGCATTAAGATCCCTTGAGAAGGTAGGGCTTTCTGACCGGGTCCATCATAAGCCGTCGGAATTGTCGGGAGGACAACGACAACGTGTGTCGATTGCACGTGCGCTGGTCAATAACCCGGGAATTATTCTGGCCGATGAGCCCACAGGGGCCTTAGATTCACAGAGCGGTGAAGAAATCATGGCAATTTTCGGTAAACTTCACAAAGAAGGCCATACCATCATTGTGATTACCCATGAAACCAGTATCGCAGCCCATTGCCGACGCATCATCTATCTCAAAGATGGCACAATACACAGTGATAAATTGACAGAGACCAATTCCTGTAACCAATAAATGATATTCCGATGACTATTTTAAAACCTACCATCGCCCTTTTATTTTTAGTAGTATTTACCTCATTGGTCAATGCTCAGCCGGTTTTCAATCTCGACCTGGAATCGAGTATTAACCTGGCCAAAGAAAAGAGTAAAACGATGCTCAAATTAAAACAAAGCCTCTCTGGTGTCGGATATGATCTTAAAGCGGCTACCAGCAGGTTTAAAACACATATCGACCTGGATCTTGTGACCCCTCGTTTTTCCAAGACTGTCAGACAACTTGAGGACAGTCTTGGTTTGCACTTTTACCCTGTAAGTCAAAAAGTTATGAATGGATACCTTACAATTAACCAGCCATTGCCAACAGATGGCACCCTATTTATTCGTTCAGGAATTGCAAATATTACTGATTATTATTACGGAACACGTAGTTCTCAGTTATCCTCGGTTATAGGTTTAAATCAGCCGATTGGGGCTATTTTCGGGTATAACAATATTGCGATGGGTTATAAACAGGCCAAACTAAATTATGATCATTCTTTGAAACAACTGAAAAGGGCAGAACTGGATCTGGTTTATAATATTAGTCAGGCATTTTTTACCTTGCTTTCGTACCACGAACGCCTGAATATTGCACGCCTTACCCTTCAGAGACAAAAAGAAGCTTATGAAATTGCACAAAATAAATTTAAAGCCGGGTTAATCCGTGAGGTTGAGGCACTGCAGATGGAGGTAGACCTTGGCGATGCATTGAATAGTTACGATATCGCCAATGTCAACTATCTGTCGCAAACGACTTTATTTAAAGAAGAGCTCGGTATAGAGCTAAAGGATAGTATTATCATAAAACATGACCTTATTTATAAGGCGGTAAGTGTGGATATTGAAAAGGCAGTCAGCCTGGCGCTTGAAAATCGCCTTGAGTTAAAGGAGGATGGAATCAATATTGAGCTTAACAATATGGAGATCAAAAGACGTAAGGCTGAAGGGAGAATAAACGGGAATATATCGTTCAATTATGAATTTAATGGAGTAAATCAGGGAGAGAGGTCTATCCCGGTTGAAACGACCCTGAATAACACCTGGGATGACCTGAAAAGGAGACCCGGCAATCTGGGCGCTGGACTGACAATCAATATTCCACTGATTGACTGGGGCGAAAACAGGGCAAGGGTACGGTCGGCCGAAGCCACACTAAACCAAAATCTTATCCAACTGTCGAGTGATAAAATCAGTATTGAAAGGGATGTTCGTACAACAGTAAACCGGCTACAGAGCAACCTCAGAAGACTCCAGCTTCTTGAAAAAAACGTGGTGATTGCTGAAAAGAGTTTTGAGATTTCGCGACAGCGCTATTCGAACGGAGATATTGACAGTCAGTCGATGGCGCTTGAAAGAGAGCGGCTGAATACTGCTTATGTCACAAGATTGGATGCATTTATCAACTATAAACTCTTTCTGGCAGACATTATGCGTAAAACCTTTTACGATTTTGAGAAAGATGTATCACTTTTGAGTATGTAGTTAAGTAATAGGCTATTAACAGAAATTGCACCTCCCGTAATTTGGGAACTCCATTTTCCAATTTACTGCCATTCTACTTTTTGAACAAGGCTAGTTCAATGCAATTGCTTGATATTTAGAGAATAAACCAACAATAGAATCCAGGCAACAACCAAGGTTAACCCACCTATCGGGACGATCATCCCAAATGATTTAATTCCTGTTATCGCCAGGAGATAAAGAAATCCGGAAAAAATTGAGGTTCCCGAAATAAAAAGGTACCCTGACCATTTGAGTGACTTTGTTGGTTTCAAATGCATTAAAATACCAACTCCCAGCAAGGCAAACGTATGATAAAACTGGTATTGAATTCCGGTTTTATATACCTCAAGCATTTCGGGGGAAATAATCTGTTTAAGCAGATGAGCCCCAAAGGCTCCAAGCAGAACGGCCAATGCTCCGCTAATGGCCCCGGCAGTTAAGAATAATCTCATTTCAAACATTATTAGGCTGTTAACTTTTCAACACTTAATTTTCCTCTTTAATTCCACTGAAGAATATAACCGCATTGAGCACTGTAAAAGTAATAGAAGTGTAATACAAATTAAATATAAGGGAGAATGACCGCAATCCCGGCATTGACCACAAATTATTGAACGGTTATTGTCCCGTTCATTCCATTGTGGAAGGCACATTTGAAACTGAATTATAAATGACTATCTGAGGTGGGGTTAGTAACAACAGAATTAAAATTCTGTGGATAATTTTAGAGGAAACAAAAAGTTTACTGAGTTAAAAGATCTTATGCAATTTTTTAACTGTACACTTAGAGATACTCTTCCGGCAACCGATTGTGAATTGAATTTGACTGAACCGAAAATTAGATTCTGATCCGGTAAATGGTGCAGCCATCTTTGGTGACAGCAGGAAATTTCTTCTTTGCAAGTGAATAATAGGCAAATCCACGCTCCATGCAATATTTTTTAAGGTCGCTCCATGCTTCATACTCCCCCTGCGGGGACTTTATCAGAAGAATATAATTCGAGTTCGATACAGCGTTTTTCACTTGCCTATATTGTATTCATGAAAAGCCAAAATTAGCCAGGGAACATGCATTTTGAAATCAGGAAAAGAGTAGAACCGACTTCAAAAGGGCTGATTTTTATATAGGTGAAATGACTACATCTATTGACGGCACACACACTTTTGACCGAGGTTGAACCTACCAAACTGATATAAAATTATCTGAGCCATCAACATGTCGGGCAATCCTTCATTGTTCATGATTGCCCGTGAAAATCGGACAAATTATAAACGATGCAACCAATTTATAATAAAAGACTATTTTGTCTTTTTACTATTTTTATATTTGCGCAGTACAATTAAATTAGAAATCATTGAAAGGATAAAATATGGTGAATTGTCTCTGGGAGAGATAGTTGTTAATGATTTCAGGGTGGCCTCATTGTTTAGCAAAGCTGGCCTTGGCTTTTGCTGCGGTGGCAAAAAAACTTTGAACCAGGCTTGTTATGAGAATCCAAAATCGCCGGGTGGAATTTGCAATTACTGCCAATCAAAAAATGACTGAAGAGGCCAAAAAGGAGGTGAAATAGCAGGCAGATTTTTCCTTACTTCCAAAATTTAAAAAAGTGATGGACAGGTCCGTGCCCTTTGCCGGTCTTGTATACCGGCCCCTCCGGCCGAATCTCCCAACAATCCGGTAACACAAACAATATCGCCCTCCCTGGCCATGCTTCGTTTGCGTGCTTTCCCTTTTGGGCATTTCCCTATATCGCTCAGTTTTACTGCCAGTGTTTTATATCCAAGTTGTTCGGGTTGAATTGAACTTCGAATGAAATGCACATCTTCCATCAATAGATCAGTTGCGAAATTTCGCAGTGTTACAAACCTGTTACAGGTGTGTTAAAGAACGATTAAATATCGTAAAATTTGTTAATCCTGTTTATTATTTAAAGTATAATTGCACAATCGTCTGCATCGTATTAAGCGGCAATTTGGCAATAGTTCAATGTTTTTTTGGAAATATTCTGATGTTTTGGCTTGTTAGCGTTTAGAGAAGACATGCACATAAATCGTTGAACTTTTGGCATCGCACCTAGATATTTGCGGTGGAAATAAGTGTTTTTGAGAAATTGCAAGTCGGATTTTAGAAACAATTAGTAATATCAATAATTAAAAAATGGGAAAATTAAAAAGAGTGATGTTAATGGTTCTGCTTATTTTATTTTCAATATTGGCAAAATCGCAAGAAACAACGTCTGAAATTTCAGGGACAATTGTAGAAGGTAATTCCCCGTTACCAAATGTTATTGTAACGGCAGTACACATACCAACAGGGACCAAGTATATGACAACGACCCGCTCAGATGGCCGTTACAATTTACCTAACTTAAAAATTGGTGGCCCATATGCTTTGACTACATCCTTTGTTGGGTACAAACCAGAATCAAGAGGTGATATTATTTTGAACTTAGGTCAAACCTTTAAGCAAAACTTTACATTGGTCGATGCTGCTACTCAATTGGGTGAAGTTGTTGTAAAGTCATCACTTGCCAGTAAGGTTTTCAATACCAGCCGAAATGGTTCGCAAGAAACGATCAGCAGAATGTCTATTGAACAAATACCTTCTGTTTCCAGAACCTGGAAAGATGTTGTTAAGCTTGTTCCGTCTCAGAATAACTTATCATTCGGTGGTATTAGTTCACAATTAAACAATGTGACCATTGATGGTGCAAACTTTAATAATTCTTTTGGTTTGGGTGATGGTACACTGGGAGGACAAACGGGTGCACAGCCAATTTCATTGGACGCCATTGAACAAATACAAGTGAATGTTTCACCATTTGATGTTAAATATGGTGGATTTAATGGCGCAGGAATTAATTCGGTAACAAGAAGCGGTAACAATAAAACATTTGGTTCTGTATATCAATATTTTAAAGGTAAAAACTTACAGGGGTACAATGTTGGTACCGTTACTTTGCCAAAACAAATTTTCAATTATGATTTGAAAGGGTTCACAGTTGGAGGTGCAATTGTGAAAAATAAATTATTTATTTTCATCAACGGTGAGCAGGAAAGTAAAACGGTTCCTGGCACTTCATGGGTCGCAAGTGATGCAACACATGCACCGAATGGCCTGAATATTTCAAATGCAAATGCGGATCAATTAAATGCGTTGTCAGATTTTCTAAAGAAGACCTATAATTACGATCCTGGTGTTTATCAAGGTTATTCTTATACCGCTGCGTCAAAAAGGTTGACTGTAAAAGTTGATTGGAACATCAATGACAAAAATACTTTTACGTTAAAATATAATTTACTTCGTTCTTCAAATGAAATTCAACCATCCAATAGTGGTAGTGCCAATACAACCTATGGCAGAACGCCAGGACAGTTTGCAATGCCATTTTATGGCGCCGGCTATAAAATCAACAACAATGCCGATATCTTGATTGGTGAATTGAATACAAAATTTTCAAACAGGTCAAATAACAAACTTCAAGTTGGGTATACTGCACTTAGAGACTTTAGGACCCCGCTCACATCAGGCGAATTTCCTTTGGTAGATATTCTGGACGGTAATGGTCAACCTTTTACTTCTTTTGGGTATGAACAATATACCTATGGGAATAAATTGAATACCGATGTTATTCAGTTCAATGATATTTTTACTACTTATAAAGGTTCTCACGAAATTACCATTGGAACCCAAAATTCATTCAAAAAATATTTAAATGGTTTTTCACCTGCATATCAGGGTGTTTACCGTTTTAGCAGTTTGAATGATTTCTATGCTTCCGCTGCAGGTACAAAAGCCGCTGCAAGATATGATTTATCCTATACTTTAGGCAGTGACGGGTTCCCATTGGTTGGGCCCAAGGATTTAGAATTAAGTGTTTTTGCGCAGGATAAATGGAAAGTTAGGGATAATTTGACAGCTACTTATGGTATTCGATTTGATTATACAAAATTCTATGATACTTTTTTGTACAATCCTGTAGTTGACACGCTTTCACAATTCTATAATGGGATACATGCCAATACCGGTCAGGCACCGAACAAAGCGCTTCAAATTTCTCCGCGGGCAGGTTTTAACTGGGATGTACTTAATGATCAAACTTTGCAAGTTCGGGGTGGTACCGGCTTTTTCCAGGGTGCACCACCGTTTGTTTGGATTTCAAATCAGGCTTCAAACAGTGGCATGGCGTTATTTGGCTCAATTTCGAATGGCTCAGGATACATTTTTTCTCCTGATGTAAACAAATACAGACCATCAGGAACAGCAACCCTGAGCAAGTCGTATAGCATCAATGTTACTGATCCAAATTATAAATTTCCAACGGTTTGGAAAAGTACGCTGGCAGTTGACAAAAAGTTATTGGGTTGGACTATCACATTAGAAGGAACATATATTGATAATATTAATGCATCCGTTTTTGAAAACATTGCATTGCCTTCGAAAGGTTTGATAACGTTATCCGATGGTAGGACCAGATTCCCAAAGACTTCAGTTTATCCTTTGGCAGGAATTCCGAACTCTTCTTCTAATCCATCTATTGGAAATGCAATTTATATGACTAATGCAAATGCAGGACATATTGCTCTTGCAACCTTGCAGGTCCAAAAACAGATGAAGCATCTGGGCGTAAGTGCGGCATATACAAGGCAAGTCGCTTTGGATGCAGCGGTCAATGGTTCCACAGCTTCTACAATGTGGGGATCCAGACCGGTTGCCGGAAATTCCAATGTATTCAACGAAGGGTATTCAAACAATTATATGCCTCACAGAATTATTGCCAATGTAACATACAAAAGGGATTTCGCTAAGATATTTACATCGTCAATAGGCTTATTGTATGAAGGATCTCCATATTATACAACATCAGTAATTTATAGTGGTGACCTTAATGGGGATGGATTTTCAAATGACTTGATGTATGTCCCTAAAAATTCATCAGATATTAAATTGACTCAAGCACAACCAGTAACCATCGGCGGGGTTGTATATCCTGATACAAGGACAACAGATCAAATTTGGGGCCAACTGGATAATTACATTTCTAACAATCCCTATTTGTCTAAACACAGGGGAGAAATTGCCAAAAGAAATGCGATGGTATTACCATGGACACACAGAGTTGACTTGAATTTCACACAAGATGTCCGCATTCAAATTGGACGGACTAAAAATACTTTAAGATTTACCGCTGATATTTACAACTTTACCAATTTCCTAAACAGGAATTGGGGAGTCAATAAAGTAGCTACGACAACATCACCTTTAACTTTTGTTAAAATGGATGCGGATGGTAAAACCCCAATCTTCTCCTTCCCTTATTTAGATGTTAAGAACCAAACACCTTATACATCTTCTTTTAAAGATGATATTGGTATTGGTTCCCGTTATCAAATTCAAATAGGCGTAAGATATATTTTCAATTAATATTATGTTAGGCAATCCCATGAAAAATAGCATATTCTTGGTTTTCAAAATATTCTGCATTCCTGCACAAAAATGGGATTGAGAATCGGGAAAATCTCAGGGTGAAACTAGCCAATTTGACTTCCCCCATCCCCATCAGGGAATGGGGGAAGTGTTTTTATGTTGAAAAATTCTATTCGGTAGGTTTCAGTACGTATTAGGCATTATCCCCTTTGGGTTGTACCCCTTCGATAATTAAGTGATGAAGCTGATTTTCGAGCCAATCACAAACCTTGACTTTTTTTCTTATTTTGCGGTCTCCAACTATTAACTACTACAATGAACAAATTTGAACAAAACAAAAGAAACGGCTTCAGTCCGATCGTGATTATCGGTATCCTGTTTTTCGTCTTTGGATTTATTACCTGGTTAAGCGCGGTTTTGGTCCCCTATCTTAAGATTGCCTGTGAGTTGTCCAACTTTCAATCCTATCTGGTAGCCTTTGCATTTTACATTGCCTACTTTTTCATGTCTGTTCCGGCGGGTTGGCTACTCACCCATACCGGTTATAAAAAGGGGATGGTAGTCGGATTGGTCACGATGGCTGTCGGGTCCCTTCTTTTTGTTCCTGCTGCACTCACCAGGATCTATAGCCTGTTTTTAACCGGGCTGTTTATCCAGGGCGCCGGTATGGCGCTGCTGCAAACCGCATCAAATCCATACGTCACTATTCTTGGGCCTATCGAAAGTGCCGCCAAACGTATCAGCATCATGGGAATCTGCAATGGCGTTGCCGGGGTTTTGGCACCGGCTATTTTGGGTTTCATCACATTAGACGGCGCAGACGAAATTGTCGAAAAGGTCAAGGGCATGACATTGGACCAAAAAAACCTGGAATTGACCATGCTTGCATCCAGGGTAATCGTTCCCTATCTTATTATCATGGTTGCCCTCTTGCTGCTATCCCTGTTTCTTTACTACTCAAATTTACCAGATATTGACCACGAAGAGGAGAATGCCGTCGAAGAGACGGAAGGCCCGGAGAAAACCCACATCTTTCAATTCCCTCATTTGCTGCTCGGCGTATTGGCCATCTTCCTCTATACCGGGGTCGAGGTAATTGCGGGAAATACCATCATCAGTTATGGCGTCTACCTTAATATCCCGATTGCCACTGCTAAATTCTTCTCCTCTTTCACCATATTTGCTATGCTGGTTGGGTACATTGTTGGCATTATTGTAATTCCCAAATACCTTGCGCAAAAAAATGTGCTGGTGATATCTGCCGTCATGGGTCTGATTTTTGCACTCCTTGCAATAGTAACCACAGGTTTCATTTCTGTCATGTTTATTGCCTTTCTCGGATTGGCCAATTCACTGATGTGGCCCTCAATCTGGCCTTTGGCAATCACAAAGCTGGGACGATTTACCAAGACCGGCTCTTCCATGATGGTGATGGCCATCTCGGGTGCAGCAGTTGTTCCCCTTTTGTATGGTCGTCTGGCCGATCTCAGCACACCGCTGATAGCATATTGGATAGTGATTCCAATTTATTGTTACATACTCTTTTATGCAATTTACGGGCATAAAATCGGTAGAGTAAAAGGCAGGAAATAAATGCCGCATTTTTGATATAATCTTTGCTACTGTAAGAATTCAAAATGCTTATGCAACAAATAATATTTGATAACTTTAAGAATCTGTTTAAATTTCTTACACAGAGTATTTATGACTCCTTGATGAACCTGAAAATGGCTTTGAAATTGCCGCTTTATGTAAAATTTACTAGAGAAAAAATGAGTTACACAGAGAGAAAATCGCTTGCGATTTTCCAACTCTGTGATGCTCCGGGGTTTCTCTTAAGAAAATTCAAAATGGCAGAAATTTCTAACCGCGCTGTATTTTCGATAAATAGACAGATATTCTCTGTGTAATAATTTTAAAAAGTCTAAGCAAAAATAGGATTGATGAACCAGAACATTACAACGGATTTGTCGAAATGGGTGGAAGAATATACTTCAGATCTTTATAGATGGGCACTTTATAAAATATCTGATTCGGAGCAGGCAAAAGATCTGGTTCAGGATACATTTTTAGCTGCTGCCGAAAAGATTGGTAGCTTTAAAGGTGAAAGTTCGCCCAAAACTTGGTTATTTTCGATTCTGAACCACAAAATTACAGATCACTACCGAAAGAAGGTTTCTCAACCTACTCCATTGGAAGATAAAAGCATGGCCAGGTTTTTCGAAAAAGATGGCGATTGGCATGAAAGCAATAAACCAAAAAACTGGCAGGATGTGGACGACAACAATTTGCTTGACGATGGCGAATTTCAAGCTATTCTTAAGAAGTGCCTTGATGCATTGCCTGAGAAATGGAGTACCAGCGTTAGGTTGAAATATCTGACAGAAAAGAACGGGGAAGAAATTTGTCAGGAATTGGGTATTACAACGTCAAATTTCTGGCAGATTGTACACAGGGCCAAAGTGCAACTAAGGGATTGTATTGAAATAAACTGGTTCAAAAGTTAATGTTGTGAGACGATGAAAAAATTGATGCACATACTTCTTCTTTCGTGCTTAAAAGCGACAGAACTGATTGAAAAGAGATTCTATTTCAAGCTCTCCTTCAAAGAAAGACTGCAACTGAAATTGCATAAAACAATGTGCGATGCTTGTACGAACTACGAAAAACACAGTAGGATCATTGAAAAAGGAATAGAGATATATCAGAAAAAGCAGCACAACGAAATGGATATGACACTCCTCAAAAGCCAGATTAACTTAAGGCTGCATAACACCGAAAATTAAATGGAAAAGAATATGATCCGTGTATGGTTATTGAACATAAAAAATACGGACTTTTTGGCAAAATGATTTTTGAAAAGGCGGTTATAAAGCCACCTTTTCAAAAGTCCAATACGATGCCCGAAGAAGCCTGCTTCTTTTACGTGATCGATGGGATCGGGGAGGTTATTTCAGAGATCGGGAAGCTGAGAATTCCGACAAGAGAGTCTGTTTTGTTGAAGTGCGGAAATTATATTACCAAGATGCTTCCATCGCCTGCTTCGAACACATTTCAGACGGTGGTGGTACACTTCCATCCTCAAATTCTCAAAAAAGTATATGAAAACGACCTATCAAAATTTCTGGTAAGCCCCGGCGCAGGTACCAGGGTCGGGATGTCGAAGGTGAAGAGTACAATCCTCATAGCCAAATACATTGAAAGCCTGCTTTTTTATTTTGAGAACCCGGAATTGGTAAATGAAGATTTACTCGTTTTGAAATTTAAGGAGATTATCCTCCTGCTGGCACAAACCGATGATTCACCAGCCATAAATCAGATACTCACAAGCTTGTTTTCCCCGACGACTTATTCATTTACGCAAATTGTGGAAGCACATATTTTCTCCGATTTGTCCTCCAGAGACCTTGCCCAGCTAACCAATCTGAGCCTTTCTTCTTTTAAAAGGGAGTTCAGACGCGTGTACAATGATAGTCCGGCTAATTATACAAGAAACAGAAGACTTGAAAAGGCTGCGGAATTGTTGGCGATCTCAGCCGAAAGAGTCTCTGATATTGCCATCAATACAGGCTTTAACGAC
>Ga0172379_10002542_pt1 | contig 31744 bp, 27 predicted proteins | sample GrowelOW334metaG_FD_119756 | JGI IMG/M metagenome (GOLD analysis project Ga0172379, IMG submission 119756) | Groundwater microbial communities from an aquifer near a municipal landfill in Southern Ontario, Canada - Groundwater well OW334 metaG | ecosystem: Environmental > Aquatic > Deep...
AAAACATAAAATTTTACGATTGATATTATCAATATTCATTGAAGTCAGTATAATATTTTTAATTGGTTTTAATGTTTTTATTTCGTATTTTAAATATCCAGACAACAAATCAATACAACATATATTTTTTTTATCATTACATAATGCGAATAAACTATCATTATAAAGGACAGATATCTCATCTATCTTGATGTCTGGAATATCTATTGTTTGAGTATTTTCTCCGTTAATTATTTTGATCTGATTACCTGCATAATATATCAAATTGCCTTTATAGTATTTTATTCCATTAGCTATTTTAGTTTTATCAAATTTTTTCCATTTTATTTGTCCATTAATATCATAGCATATTAAATTTGAATTATTGACAAGCAAATAGAAGTCATTTTTGGATATATCACTGTATATAGAACTGAACTCAATCGACTGTGTCTGAAGTATTCTTTTTCTTTTTATTAAATCATAAACAACGAAATGACACAAATTTCCCATAGAAGAAACAAACAAAAGTTTATCATCTATGATTACTGGTTTACTTATAGGAACAATGTTTTTGAAATCTATGTTTTCGTATTTACCGTTTTCATCTACCAGTATACCAGAATTTCCAGATATAATTAGTGTTTTGTTTTTATATTCTTCGGCATAAACAGTGTAGTTGTTTTTAAGCGGAATGTCTATTTTCTTTTCTGTATTTTGGAATGTAATTCCATTATCAGATCGATATATCATAATGTTTTTTGACGAATAAAAAACAGTTTTTTCTATATGAATTTTGTTTGTAAAGTCTATCATTTGGTTTGCTCAAAAACAAAGAACTCTGTTTGATTTTCTATAAGAAACAAATTATGACCAATTTTTTTTATACTTATTATAGGAGATTTATTGGTCTCTATGAAATCTTTTCCAGATTCTATCTGCCCATTTATACTTCCTAGAATATTTAAATTGTCATCAAAAAACCCACAAGAAATAACTGGAAGAATTGATTGTTCGCACTTTTGCCAATCTGGTTCTTTTGTTTTTAGTTTTTCTATGTCTATCATACAATAATTGTCCTCATTAAACCAATATATTATGTTATTGGATTTGTCAAAAACTGGAGACACCGAAGATTCTAAAAGTTTAATATTAAATTCATTATCTCCACCAAGAACAGAAAAAGCTTGAATAGTACCCTTCTTAGATGAAACTACTATATATTTATCATTTTCTATAAATTGGTTATCCATTTTGTCATGAAATTTGGTTTCCCACTGGATAATTCCATCTGTATTAATACATTTTAAAGAATCAAGATCAGAAAAATAGAGATTTTTGTTTTTAAGTAGCAGTTTTTTTGTTACTATTCCATTAAAAAAGTTGAATTTGGTTATTTTGTGAGTTATTTTGTTTATTTTTTGTATGAAATAGGTTGAAAACGCCATATTTTTTATTCTGGTTGGCAAAACGCATAGTAAATAAATATGGTCTTCATCCTGTACTATATTTGAAGAACAAATAGATTTTATTTGGATTTTATCGCTTATTTCTCCATTAAATTTATCAGCGATAATTAACTCGCTATTTTGGGTTATTATATATATAAAATTCTCATCTATTACCACGTATGGAATAGAATGTATTTTATAATCTATAAATAGTCCAGTATTATTTGAAAGGTTATTTATTTCAAAACGATCAATATTTGTTCGTGTTTTGTCTAATAAAAAAGCGTATAATGAGTTAGTGTTTTTGTCAAACACTACTTCGTTCCGTTTGGCCGAGTAAATTTTATTTAGCATAGTTAATTATACACATGTCAAGTTGGCTTAAGAAAAGTAATAGCGATTTAATCCTGTATCATACATCTGATCTACCCTATGTCATAAAAGATGATTTTGTTTTAATTTGTGATAATAACATGTTTTCTGAAACAGAGTATAAAACAAGAAATTATATAGGATTTGCAGTTAAACAAAAACTAGCCAAAAGATTAACAACGTTTTATTGGCGCCTGGAAGAGTTTCCAATAAAAATTTCTACCAATAAAGTACTTCATGTATTCAACGAAAACAAAATTAGGCATCAAAACAGAGACCACAAAAAAATAGCCACATTTAAAGACTGCTATGTAAAATATCTTAATGCCGAAAACATAGAAAACATATTAGACAGTTATGATAAGACGTATTTATTATCCAAAAATTCAACATCAAATACACAAATTCTAGAAATCGGTGATATGTTTGATGATCATTTTTATTATGGCAACTCATGGTATACGGCAATTGTAAACATATTAGATAAAATATGTATTTCTAGTTACAGGGGCAAAAATTGGTTAGATAATATACCATCTATGACTCTAGATGTTTATGGGATTAAGGATTTTACAGAGACCGATAGTATAAGAAAAGTTTTAGAAGAATTAGACATAACCGATAAAATAGACTTTGTTATCAAGTAATTTCTCTAAGTTTGATTCCGTTTTCTAAAGGAATCATTATAAAAATATGATGACCCTTTCTTCTGAACTCGTTGATGGACCACTTGCAGAATCCATTTGCTATACATGCCCCTTTAACATCTTTAAAGAAATTATATCTTAGTCTTCTGTAAAAGTAATAACAATATTTATCTAATTGAGATACCGCCTTATGATCTGCTTGTACTTTTTTTAGTTCAACTGCGTATAGTGTTTCTTGTGTTTCAAAGACAATATCGCATTTAAATCCTTCTATTTCAACCTCTCTTCCAATTATTTTCCCGCGTTTTTTAAATGCATCACAAAGGATATTGGGAGTTTTGTATATAAAATCATTGATTTCTTTTTCTTTTGTGAACATTATATCTGTTGGACCTATTTCATTTAGTTCTGTTATTGGAGTTTGCTCAGACGGGATAGATGATCCATAAAGCTCATATGGTATTTTAGTTAACCGCCTAATATAAGCAGGTTTTAGTCCATTTTTTAGTAATGTTTTTTTGTGTTTTCCTATATAGCAAAACATGTCGAAAAATATTTTTGCTTTCTTTTTGTCTCCATCAGATAAACTGTCTTCAAGTTTCCAGTATAGGACTTCTAGTTCTGGCAAGGTGATTCCATCTAATAGGCCTATTTTATATTTATCGTCGAACATATCGAATTATACATTTGTGTATAATTAACTATGATAATAAAAAATATTAGTAAAAATACAATCTATATAGAAGACATAGATTCTCATATGCCATACACCGAAAAATTAATTAAAATTCCTCCTGAGACGATAAAAGAGTCAAAAAATTTACGGACCTTAATCCTGTCTCCTTTAATTGAAATAGTCTCATATGATAAAAATGAGCAAATTGAGAAATCTCTTATGTATGCAAAAAACAGAGCTACAAAAAAACAAAAGGAAATAAAAAAAGAACCAGAATCATATATTGCTGTTTCTGACAAAATATGTGTTAAGATTCACGGAATTTTTTATGAAGCAGGTGGATATGCTAAGGTTAACCGATATTTGGCAAAAGGATTAAACGAAGCCGGCATCATTGTCAAAATAGACCCAAAAAAAGGGCAGAACCATCTAAATGAAGAGGAGCTTAAAGAATTTGCATTCCTCGAAAACACTCAAATAGATAAAAGACACATAGTAATAGATAGTATAATCCCTTCTTTTTCGGAAATGTCTAGTGCTGCATATCGAATACTTTATACAACTGTTGAAGCCTACAGTCTTCCAGAACAATTTATAGAATGCTGTCAACAATATAATGAGATTTGGATAACAAGTAATTTTGGAAAAGAAATATTAGAAAAATACATTAAAAATAAACCAATTTATATAATTCCAACAGGAGTCGATCCATCTCTATACAATGAGAAAACAGAAGCAATAACATTTAATCCCGCTCCAAAAAGTTTTGTTTTTATGTCAGTGTTTGGGTGGAGCTATAGAAAAGGATATGACTTGTTATTAAGGTCCTATTTTAGCGAATTTTCTGAAGAAGATAATGTTAGCCTGTTATTATTTACGAGATACATGCAAAGCACAAAATCTGTACATATTAACAAGATACAAGAAGACATAAAAAGGATAGAGCAAGAATTTCCTAATAAGAAACTTCCACATTATAAGGTTATATCCAAAATAATTCCAGAAAACCTGATGCCATCTCTATACATGGCTTGTAATGCATTTGTTTTGCCATCGCGAGGCGAGGGAAGTTGCATTCCGCCGTGTGAGGCCTCATTATGCGGATTACCAGTTATTATGACTGATTGCTCTGGTCAAAGACTATATTTGAATAATGATAATTCTTATTTAATCGATATAGATCATATATCAGAACTTCCACCAAATACCTGTCATGTACATTATTGGGATGGACAATTATTTCCGTCATTAAAATCTCCAAAATGCATTGATGATTTTTCTAAATTAATGCGAAAAGTATATAAAAACTATAAGTCTGCGAAAAATAAAAACAGGAAATTGCAAAAACTTTTACTAAATAACTTTACATGGAAACACGCTGCAAATAAAGCTGTCAAAAGATTAATTGAAATTTCAAAAGGATTATGAAAATGAATATAGCTGTTCACGAGCCTCAAAAAAACACATTAAATATTTATACTACAAACGGTACTTTAAAAACAAAAACCACCAACAGAACAGTATTAGACAAAATAAACGAAGAAGACATTATATTAATTGAGGAAGTATCAGAAATATCTAAAACACAGCTAGAAGAATGGCTTAGCCTTTCTTCATGGTTTGATGAATTTAAGAGAGTATCAATTTCTGATGTAATTGATAAAACTATTCTTTTTTATGACTCTGAAACACAAACAATAAAAGTATGTGATCTAAATAAGGGAATATACTCTATAGAGTTTAACAAAGAATCAATAGAACATTTAGCAGATTCTAGTTTCGGATATGTTGAATCAGCTCATTTGATGACCAAAAAACAGTTTTCTGATTGGTTATGTGGTATATATATACCAGAACCCAAAAAGAAAAATGAAGAATATCCGACTCAAAAACCTAATAAACAAGATTTGTATTTACACACAGTAGACGACAGAACAGTTCTAATAGAAGACATACAAATTGAAGGATATCCATTAAAATTGTCTGGAAGATATCATTTTGTTCCTGTCAATTCAATAGGATGGGATGTAATTAATTCAAGTGAATATTATAAAATATTAATGTCAAGAAAAAAAATAGAGCTAGTTGGAGAAGAATATGTACAGGCAAATAAACACAAATTCAAAAAATCATCTTCCTTAAACACTACACTCCCCGTAGGAAATGTAGACGATTTTATGGAAAAGGATGAAAATACTATTTATATAGAATGATTTAGGAGTTTTTATGAACAACGAAAAGCAGTTAGCCAGGTTGTTGTTTAGGACAGTTTCGTCAATTATGAAAGCCACACTTAATCTAGAAGAAATGTCCTATAGAGAAAAGGGAAGAGAAGACCCCAGATATAAAACATTTAAAAAACACTTAATGGAATGCACATATTCTTCGCTTCGTGACACCTTATATGAATTAGAAGAGTGGGGATTAATAGAGCCAACAGAAGAAGAAGAAGACGTAAAAGATGGTTTCCGAGAAACCCCAGGAGGCGGATCTGGATTTATCAATTCTAAAAAACTTAAAAACATATTAGATCAGGAATAAAAAACCCATATGGATACTTATGTAAAAAACATAACAACAGAACAAATCACACTATGTGATTTAAATAATACTATTTTGCCACCCGGCCAAATAGTTAATTTGCTGTCTTATGCTTCTAAATCTGCAATTGATTCATCAGGGGATTTATCCCTGATAATCGATAAAGGATACGCACAAATAGGAAAGTGGAGACCAAATACTTTTATTATAACTGAATATCATAAATCTCCTGAGAAAACAGATTTAGAAAACATAAACAAAATAACAACAACATATATATCAGGTTATCAGACTACTTGTAATAAAGAATTCCCAATTTATGTAACCTCTTCTCTTAGATTAAAAGAAGATCCGTCTATAGACTTGGAAGCGGCTACAAAGCATTATGTTGATATTCAAGACGAAGCAACATTTGAAAGAGTTTTAAGGTTATTTGACGGTGATATTACAATCGGCGGAAATTTGGATGTTTTAGGAATTTTAACTGCAAATAATATTGTTACAAACACAATAACTGGAGCAAACGGAACAGACGGAAATTGTAGAATATTTATAAAATGCAATGCCGATTTTGACATGAATAATCTTTATAATGTTTTTGACATATGGACTACAGGAAAAATTTATTTTGGTGATACAGACTCGTATATATACCAGTCTAATAACTATTTAGGTATTGTTTCTAACCATGACACAAGAATAGGATATGAAATATCAACGAATTATACGCAATTTGATTCTACTGGACATCAAATTATGGTTGGAACAGCAAAACCATGGGATGACATTAGAATAGAGCCATCCATTCGATCAACTGGAGCTAATGTACCAGTGTTTGAAAAATGGTATGACGATTTAGCAGGAACCTCCAGAGGAGTTTATTTGTATTCTTTCGATGACAGTGCCACCGAAAAAGAGGTTTTTTTTACATTACAAATGTCTCACGCATGGGATATTGGCAGTATACATATGCATGTACACTGGGTAGGAAACGCAAGTCTAGTGGCATCAACGCCAAGATGGGGTCTTGAATATACATGGATTAAACCTGGAGGCACGTATGGCGATACTGTTATTATATATACAACAGGAAACGAACAAGGTGATACTAATATTATAGCTAATAAACATTATTTAACAGAATTTGCCCCACTGGCTCCTGGTGTCACCGCAAATGATGTTTCTTCTATTCTTATTGGAAGAATATTTAGAAATTCATCTAATGCGGCTGATACTTACACGGGAAACAAATGTGGATTATTGTATATTGATGCTCATTTTTTACTCAGTTCTTTAGGATCAACCGAAGAGTATACAAAATAGGTATAATACATAATGCAAAACGGTACAGTAACTAGAAATGATAGTTTTTGGCAAGGACATCCTGATGTTGTTTATTTTCATGGATATTTTTATGTGGTATTTAGACAATCACAGAAACACCGTGAAAGCGGTAAAACTCAGGTAATGCTAACTAGATCAAGAACAGGATTTAAATACTCTGCACCGATATGTATATCAGAGAGTATTGACAGATATAATTGCCCCAGATTGAGTGTAGTGAATGATCAATTATATATTATTTGTGATCTTGTAAAACAATCAGAAGATTTTATAGGTTCAGAACAATCAGAAGATAATACGTCAATTATATTATGGACATCATGCAATGGTCTTGATTGGTCTAGTCCTATAAAGACAAATATAAAAGGAATAGTTCCAGACAAAATATGCCCAACAAACGATGGTGGTTTTCTTTTGGCAACTCATACTTCTGAAAAAACAGAGTATGGTTCACATCTTGTACAGAATGTTTGGAAGACAATGTCTGTTCCGCAAGCATCTAATTGGGCAAAATATAATATAGCAAACAATATTGATAAAAATTTATGTGAAGCAACAATATGTAATACTGGAAACGAACTTATTTGTTTAATGAGAGAAAATTCCCAAAAAGGGGAACCGTGTTATTTATCATTCTCTTTAGACAATGGGAATAACTGGTCTAACATAATGAGTACAAGAATATTTGGATGTCATAGACCAGTATTAGGTCAATTACAATCGGGAAATTTTTTAATAACCTATAGAGAGCAAAGTTTTCTACATCTTCCCAGTTCATGGGCAAAAAATACTTTTGCATGCTTAATTCCTGCTGGATCATTAAAAAACAAGGAACTTCCTTGTGCAAAAGGAATAATATTACCAATAGACCATGACAATAATATAAAATCTGATTCAGGATATACTGGATGGACGTTGACTGAAGACGGACAAATATATATAGTCAATTATATAACAAAAGATGCTCCTAAACCATACATAAAATGGTACTTAATAGATGAGTCAGATTTTTAAAATATTTTTGCTTTTTTAAAATATTTTTGCTTTTTTAGAAAAGTATTGTATAATATAGACGATTGAGTCGTGTTGGCTCAATTAAACAACGCTTCCTGTTGGCGTTTAATAAAAGAACAGAGTGTCACGAGTGAGAGATATGAGAGGAGAAAATAACATGTCAACACTCAGTTCAGTGCCCAAAACCGTTTTAGAGCAAAGAATTCAGTCATTTTCAGAGGCCACTGGTATTTCTGTAGAAGTTACTAAAGATGCCTTAAAAAAATTAGGTATTGATGATTCTACAGATTCTACAACCGAAAGAAGTCTAACCCTTCTTGAAAATAGAGACTTTCTTTCCTTTGCAGATCTTTGTGAAGTATTTGTTGATACTAAAATAATCACAAAACCTATTCTCAGGATGGGAATTCCTATACTGGCAGGAACAACCGATTCTCCAAGTGTAGAAGTTAGTACTGAAGAAAAACTTGTCAATACATTAAGTCAAATGGCAGAAAATTCAAAAACAATTGACAAAATGACAGATAGAGAATTGCTTGAAAAATACTCAGAAAGAGATTCCAGAATAGCAAAAGAAATATCAGAAAGGACAAAGGGCAAGCCATGTATTGTTTTTGATTTTGGCGATAACGTAAATATTGAAGTATCACTTGAATTGATCAAGTTAACAAAAACCAGTCCTAAAACAATTTCAACTTATCCAGTTAGAGGGAAACTTCATAAAGTTTATAGGGCTGGCTTTTATCCCGAAAAACCATTTGAGGAAAGCCCTTTCCATCCAGGAGAAATTCTTGTAAATGGTTATTGTGAAAAAAGCGATACTGATTGGTCGAAACACTCAGCTGAAAGCAGAATTCTAGCTAGACTTCAAGTATCTATAATGAAAAATATAAGCGAAGCTGATTATAGAGATATTTTTGAAACCTCTTTAAACGTTGATGCGTTTAGAAATAAGTATCGTAGAGCAGCAATGTGTTATGATGAACTAAGCGAAGCTGATGCACTTCCAAAACTCAAAATTCGTCAATCACAAATTAGTAAAGTAGACACTGCTGGCATGTAATGGCTTTGTAGATATGTGGCATAATATATTATGCCACATATCTCTTTTATAAAAAGGAAAATAAAATGGAACTTATAGCTTCAAATTTAAAAAACAAAAACCCAGGACTAATTATTAACTTTATACTTGATCAATCCGGCTCAATGCATGCTACAACAACTATAGATGCATTCAATAAATATATAAATAATCTAAAAAAAGACAAAAATGCAGAAAGAAAAAACACCGTATTTATGACTTTAACATATTTTGAAACAAAACCACAAGTAATATATGTTTGTAAAGAGATTTCTGAAGTAGAAGAACTAACAACAAAAACATATAGGCCTGGAGGAGGTACTGCACTGAATGATGCCATAGGCATTACAACAACAGAATGTGAAAAGGCCATAGCAGAATGGGAGACAAAACCATCAATTCTTACTGTAATATTAACAGATGGAGAAGAGAATTCTTCTAAAGAATATGGGGGTTTTGAAGGTCAAAAGAAAATAGCAGAGCTAATAGAAAGAAAAGAAAAAGAAGGGAATTGGACTTTTGTATTTCTTTCAGAAAAACCGCAAGTAGCGGCACAGGAGCAGGCAAGAAGCCTTGGATTGTGTTCAGCAAATGTAGAAAGTTTTGAAGGTGGAATGCTAGATAGTATTGATAACTTAAGCTCCGCTACATGTTGTTTTGCCAAAAAGGCATGTGAATCAAACATAGCATATTCAACAAATGCTTTTTTTGACTTTGCAAACAAAGATTTATTCAACGAAAATGCTACAAACAAGAAAGGAACAAAAAATGATTCAAAATAATTTTAATGTTTCATTAATAAAAACAACCAAAGTAGACATAAATCAATCTTCTAGTGAGCTTCCTCCACATTTAGGGGCATTCAAAGAATTTAAAGTATCAGAGTATTATTGTCCGGAGGAATGGAGCAAGGACGGAATATTTATTCAGGTAGAGGAAAATCAACCAATGTGGTTTGATTTCAGAAACAATTGGGATTGTGCAGTTATGTGCAGTATTCAGAAAGTCAATCCTGTTACTGGAGAACGAATTGATATTGAAAAGGGTCTCATAAAAGATCCCAAACAAAACTATTTGCGTCTTCCAGAACAAAGGTGGCTTGACGGATATGTTAATGACGGAAAGGTGTATCAGTTTGTCATAACAAAATCTGGATTAAAAATATCAGTAAATGAATATGTTTTGCCAGAATATGACCAAGACAGTCATGCTATTGCTTTTGCGTTTTTTAACGCAAAAAAGCCAAAAGAAAAGAATTCTGGAGTTTCTGGTTATCTTAGAACAATAAAGGCAGATTATCCCCCAATAAAGAATGACATAAAAAGTACGCACTATTATGATTCAAACAAAATAAGCACAAATCCAAATTGGTTCAGTCCATTGCACAGTCCACAGAACTGGAACATCAGTACAACACGCAGACAACAGAATATGTTAACAGTGGGAAATATAGATAATATTATGCAAGATTCTTGTGGGTGTGAAAGCTTAGAATCAGATGAAGCAGAACTTGCATGTTCTGCTGATTTTAGTTCTGCTGATTTTAGTTTTGACGATTCTATAGATTTTGACGATTCTATAGAACAAATTAAAGAAGAAAAAGTATTTGAAAAGGCATCAATGGCTGCTGGAGGACGAATAAAACAACCAATAGTACAAGACGATAATACTGTTGATTATTATGAGGAAAAGCCTTCGGCAATTTTAAAGGTTTACTTTGCTTTTTCAGAACAATTTAATCATATTATGGGAAAAGGAAAAATACAAAATCCAGAAAAGAAAGACAAATTCATTAAAACTGGTAAAATTGGAGATTCATTGATTCCTCTTGTATGATATATTCCCAAAGTGTAAACAAGCCGAGGATTTTGAAAATTTCCCAGAAAGTAAGGACGGCTTGTATTATATCGGAGAACAATATGGACTGGCTTATATTTTTTGGAATTTTAGAATATTTAATTGGCGGATTTTTTATTGCCCTACACAATGAGGGAATAGAAGATTATTATTTTAACAGAAGAATTAAACCAGAACATAGGTGGATTTTTAAATTTGGTGGCACATGGAGTGATTATCTGGAATTCGTTTTATGGATGCTTTTTTGGCCATATTTTTATATTTCTGCAGTTGTTTTAGAGTTTTTAGCAAAGAAATTCTATGGCAATTTATAAGGGAGAAACAAAATGAAATTAATAGTTGTTGATTTAGAATGTACATGCTGGAAAGAACCAACTCATAAAACAGGAGAAATAACAGAAATAGGCATTTGTTTGGTTGATTTTACAAAAAACCAAATAGAACGACAGAATGGCTATTATGTAAGACCAGTTGTTCTTGATATAAGCAATTTCTGCACAGAATTGACTGGAATAACAAAAGAACTATTAATAGAAAAAGGAAGATATCTTGATGAAGTTATTAATACAATTAAAAAAGAGTATCCATTAAAATCTGTCCCTTGGGCATCTTGGGGAGACTTTGATAGAATATGTTTTCAAAACGAATGCATAAACAAAGGAATAGAATATCCTTTTTCTAAGACGCACTTTAATCTAAAAATTCTTCACGCCATAAAAGAAAAACTACCAAAAGGGGTTGGAATGGAAAAGGCACTTGAAAAGTATCAAATGCCATTGATAGGCAGACATCACTCGGGGAAAGATGATGCCTATAATACTGCTTTGCTGGCATTAAAAATTATAGGATAATTTTTCAATTACCCCACCCACAAGGGGCAAGCCGTCACGAGTACGTGACGGTGGGGTTTCCTCGACACTCGGATTATGAAAACTACAGTCGTAAACATAAAAGAGGAATACGATATTTATTGTGGAAGACCATCTAAGTGGGGTAATCCTTTTATTATAGGTAAAGACGGAACAAGAGAAGAGGTTATTGAAAAATTTAAAACATATATTCAAACAAGACAAGATTTAATTAAAGACGCCAAAATGGAATTAAAAGGAAAAAGAATAGCCTGTTATTGCAGTCCCCTTTCGTGTCATTGTGATATTCTAGCCCAGATAGCAGACTCTTAAGTAGTTATTACTATTGTTCCATTTGTTTTAACGCTAATATCGTTAAGAATGGCAAATGTACCTTCACCATAACTAAAGTCTATATTTCCAAAATTATCAACCGTTATTACTCTTCCAGATTTTTCAAAAGATGTCTCTGCTACAACCATATTTCCTGATGAATTTATAGTTGCATCAGAAATCAAAATGTTCTCTGCACTATAATAAGGTCCAGTAATATAAGACCACTCTGTAGTTTTATATCTCCATAGTATTCCAGCTGTTCCCACCATTGGACTAAAATACGTTTTTAATGTATTTTTCTGCTCAGTAGAAATATCTGGATTTCCAGAAATAGATGTAAAATTCAAATCGGCAATTGCCGAAGAAGCATATGGTTTTATTCCTGCTATAATTATTGTGTCCTTGTCTAATTGTTCAGCTCTTCCAGGTACAAATGGAGAAAAATTAACCCAATTTGATGGTGATCCCCAAGTTAAATCTCCGTTTTTATCAATTTCTACAATATCAGAGAAACTCTGATTTCTAGTTAACGTTTCTTCTTTTATTGTAGATGGCACCTTGAATTCTTGCACTGCATGTTTTGCGTTTGCTATTATAAAGCCTTTGTCTGTTGTTGTGTTTGCGTAGGTAGGAGCAAATATGCCAAGTTTATATGCAAAATTACCAACAAAACAAGGAATTCCGATTGTTTTAATAGATCTATAGTACTCTGATCCAGCATCAATTCCTCCTTCCATAACATCGTTTTCAACATTAAGGTACAACTTAGATGTTAATGTTTCTATTTGTGAAAAATTTTGATCCATTAGTTTTATTGGCATTATTTGACCTTCAAGATTAAGGTCTTGTAATTCTGCAAAAGTATAACCGCCAGGTTTATCATAATTGTCTCTTAGCGGAATTGTAGTTGTAGTAGTCCTCAATGACATTTTGCTAACTTTAACCAACTTAAATGGAACTGATCTGCTCCAAACTACATATAAAATTCCTGATCTCAAATCAACACATGATGCAATTGGAAATAATTTATTAAATGAATAATTTATAGACCCATAGCCATTAACTATGTTTGAGTTTTCATCCATTTCAAGTATTCTGTCATTAAATGTATCAGCAATAAGGAAATTTCTATTCTGCAGTCTTACAGATGATTTAGGATCATACAAAGATGATGATTGTACCGTTATTGTAGATCCTTCTTTTTCTATCCTTGAAATAATTGTATTTGGCGAAATTGGTGTATTAGTCCCAAAAACTGCTACTTCGGATTTGGTAAATGGAATACTTGAATTTGTATCATCATAGTAGGTTTGTTGTACGCTTTTACCTACAATAAAACAATGGCTTCCAACATATATCGGAGTATCTATAGAAACATAGGCTTTATCAGAAACTGCCGTTATTTTAGTATTACTATTTGTGCCTCTACTGTACTGTTCTTCATTATAAACTGAAATTCCTTCTATCTCAGCATCACTTAAGATTGTTATTCGTAGCTTTTCTAGTGATGGAGCACTTATTTTATCCTGATCACTTAAAAATATAACTTCTATTTCTATATCAGTCCCTTGTAAACTAAAAGCCTGTGAAGAACTTAGCCATGAAGTATAAGAAGATCTGTTTAATAATACTCCTCCATTTGCAGATCTTGCTCTTATTTGAATAGAAGTTCCAGTTGGTTCCGTAGAAACCCAATCAAGAGAATTAAAAATAACTGGAGCAGAGCTAGAATACCTAATTAACATTCTTCCTTCTGGTGGTAGCAATACGGCTCTTTGAAGAACAATCTGGTCTATATAAAAGGAAAAAACATTAGTCAAATCATCGGTATATAATACCATCTTCTTTATATCATTTGAAAAACTCAAAGAAGTTAAACTGATTATTCTTGTTTCAAATCCCCTATTATCTGAATTTTCTGTTAGTTCGTCCTCCTGTAGTAACACGAAATGAGCACTTTCTTTTCCAGTACTATCAACAAAATATAGTTTTATTACTCCGTGAGGCTGTGTGTCTGCCTTTATATCGATTAAAAAAGAATCGTATCCGCTCCAGTCCTGAGAAGTAGAATATTCTTTTACGTATTGAAGACGAAATGATTGGATACTTGTTACTTTCGCAGAAAACGCTCCTTCTGCGACATTTAATATACTGCTTTCAGACACAACCTGAGCCGCATCTGGATCTAAGTTTATTATTTCTTTTTTAAATATGCTCCCATCACTTAAAACATCTTTGTTTCCAGAGGCACTTTCAAAATTTTCTACAACTAGTTGTTCTATATCGCCAGCAGCCTTAGATAATGTTACCTTATTGTTTGTTACAGAAACATTTTCCATCAAATAAGCAGTATTCCACGCTGAAGATGTCTCGTAATTTATATAAAAGGTTGATCCTTGAGCAGGAGGTATTCCTCTTATTTCATGCAGTTGCCTGTCTACTATTGCCGTTGTATTTTCTGTGTCTATGAAAGAATCTGGAGATATTCCAGGGACAAAAATCAACTCATTATTATAATGTTTATCACTTGGACCATCCGACATATAAAGACTAGAAGAAATATCATCATATAAATATTTCATCAAAATATGCTGTTGCAAAACATTTGATGTTACCACTTCACCAAAAAGCTCTTTATTTGTTACTTCTAGTGTTTTTATAAATGACTCTATCTGAGCATGAGTTAATTGTCCTATATTCTTCAGTAAATTATGGCTTATAAGCGGAAGTCTTACCAAATCAAAAACTCCACTGGATACTTTTGCTGCATCAATATCAGCAACTCGAAATCCAGGCAATTGCCCTTTTACATCGTTCTCTAGGTCTATTTTAGAAGGATGTAATGCCCCTCCTCTGTGCTTGTGTTCTCTTATTGCGTCTTTTATTTGTTCAAGAAAATCAATTTCCTTTCTTCCGGACATATCTATTGTAGTTATAGAAACTGGTCCTGTTTCAACAATGCCTAAAAGCAAATTATTAAGACTTTCAATCGGGTATATAGATGAGATAAAAGACACATTTTCTGTGGTGGCGGTTGATTCATCTCTTGCCGCATAGATATAATAAAAATTATTTGGTTCTAAATTTAAAGAAGACGGGAACTGTGTTATTCCACTGAAAAAGTTTATATGTCCTCTACCCTCTAAAATGTCTAATGTAAGAGAATCATTGGTGCTTTTTTGCAGAGTCCAACCTTCTATTACTCCGTTTCCGAAAATAGACATTAGACCATAAATAAGCTTATCAAGAGTAACAAAGCGATCTATTTCGTTTTGTATTGCGTAGTCACTTGCTAATTCATCACCCATATCAAAGTATGCTAATGAATAATATTTTGTAAAACTTGCCATATTTTATATCCTATTAACTAGCCCTTTTTGTTCCAGTATTTTTCCCTCTCCACGTTCTGGTTAATACCTGACTATAATCAATATTAGCCATTGTTGTTTTAAAAACATCTGATTTAAGAGTTTCTAGAACTGCATTGTTTTTTGTTTCTTGTTTTGGTTGTGCTGGATTTTTTTTCATCTTGTCTCCTTATGCTGAATTAGTCAATACTGTTGTAGTTGTAGGGGGAAAAAATAGACTATCATCATATGATTTGATCCATTCACAGTTTACACTCATCCACCATGAGTTTGTTTTAGGATCTAATTCGTGATTTATTTCCGTTATATATAAAGGCTGATTATCTAACATTATTACGTCTAAAGGTTTTAAACCTGGTAATCCAAAGCACTCAAATGAAACTTTAAGAGGAGGAAATTTAAAACGAGCATAAAACTCCATAGAATTATTTACACTTTCTTTATCTCCATATATTCCATTTGATATATAGGCCATTTTCCTATATCCAAAAAACCCTTCTGCATCTGGATTCCATATTTGATCATAAAATGTACGTCCTGCTAGTATTAATCCTGATTTTTTGGGATCATCTGGATCTGGAGCCTGAGCAGTATATATAGTTATTTGATTCAAAGCATCCATAACTCCACGACTTGCTTTCACTGAATTATATACTAAAAATGGAGTATGTTTCTGAGGATCAAAGTCAACCATTTCCTTTGATGATCTATCCCATATTTTGCCCCGTGGCGTAGTTGCAAAAGATGCTTTTATAAGACTCTGTACATCTATATCGAACAACGGAGAATTTGGATTAGTTGTATCTACTTGAGTCCTTTTGTATGCCGCCAATTTAGCTGGGCTGATTTCTATTATCAAAACGCCATACCTATCGAAGTAGTATGTTTTTCCAGATATTTTAACTAATTTATCAATAATTTCACTTATTTTAGTAGTATTATTAAATTTCATCGATGGACTATTAATGCTTGCATAAGACCCTGGCAATGCAAATGGAAGATGTACGTGTTTTTCTTCGTTATAAACAATGGGTTTTGAAAGACTAGAAAATGTGGATTTCTGCAATCTTTGTAAAAACCCAAGAGGCCTACGGTCAATTCCTTCTTTATCCTGTTGTCCAGGAATATCCGAAGTTATAGTAGTATTATCAAAATGGGCCATTCTTGCCAATTCCAGAACTGCTGACACATCAGACACTGAATCAAAAAAAGGACAGTTGAAAATTAATTGCTGTCTTAATGGTTCCATATAGTCTTTTACGTCAAAAGACAAAACCACAACATTAGCAGATCTTTCCAAATTCATATTATATACAAGGCCTGTCATCTGAATTAGCCTTGGATTATAGTCATCACCAGGTTTGGGTCTTTTAGGGTTATATGTGTCCGTGTCTTGTAGAGAATAGTATAGTCCTACTCCGTTTTCCCACCAATATGAAATGGTGATATAAAACATTTTATCTATTAAAGATAAAATTCTAGAAACTTTATCTTTAGTTTCTTTATTTGCAATGTTTATTGGAAGATAAACCTTTAATTTTGCCTCATGATTGATATGGCTATATTCTTCGGCTTGCCATCCGTCATTTATTGAAGTAACAAATTCAGAAATATCTTCTTTCATATCTTTTGTTACTACTTTGCCTCCACCAAGAACGATTAAATTCCAGCATGTGGCTATAGGAGTAATACAATTGTATAGAGTTGCATTAACAGTATCTGGACACAATAATGATCCAGTCAAATAATCTACTTCTTCTACCGGAAGTTTTTTATTCGTTGGCAATCTGACATCTCCAGCAGACAATGTTATCTGAACATTCCATTTTCCTATATATGTACCATCTGTACCCATATATGATAATGGAAGTCCAGACAAATCAAATCTATATGAATTACCAACAGGTGTAATATTGCCATTTGCCTCGTTTTCACTAAAGTTTTTTACCACACTAATATCTATTGAGCTTGCCTTTTCTCCAGGATATAACAAGTTGGTCCCAGTACCTTCTCTGACCCTGGCATACTCTTTTCCGTATAAAACAAAATTGTCTTTAAATATTTTGTACACATCTACAGTTTTCTTCAAGTTTTTATGTATTTCAGTTATAATACAAGCGTCAGCACTGTATCCCATTTTTAAGTGGTTAAACTGTTCATCTCTGAATAAGCCTCCCTTTGTCTTAGATCTAGTATTAGAAGAAGAATAAGGACTTAATGGAGTATTATCTCCCGGATGTGCAAAAGTAGCATACATATCATTGTCGTTTGTTTGGTGTATATCTGCTTCCCTGTCTCTGAAAAAAACATTACCCGCATAATGATATCTTAATGGCCCAAAACTAAATCCTAAAGTCATATTTCCGCCATGTATTTTAATCGGACCATTTTCAACAACCATAGGAATTCTTTGTCTAATAGCTTCTCCGTTTTCTATTACAAAATCATCTCGTGATATTCTCCACAGTTTATTTTGTCCAGAAAATGAAATAACAAAATCGCCTAGAACATTTTGTAGCGTGACTCTAAATCTTCCAGTTTTAAAAAGTTCATCTACTGTAACATCTTCAAAAACTGATATTATTCTTAGTTTTTCTAATATCGTTCTGGCGTCTCCGTTCTGAAGAAGCGGACCCTTTCCATCAAATCCTCTTGGTTCCATTCCCCAGTGTAATAGAGTCGGGTACTGTCCTTTAGCAAGCATTAAGAAATAATTATGTCCCATAGCAGAATCTTTTTCTACTGTCCTGTTGGTTGAGCCAGCCCATCCTCTAGAAGATTCATTTCCAAGTTCTATAATTATATATGCTTTATTTTTTAAATAATAATGTGAAATATGCTGATTAATACTACTTTGAGGATCTTTTATTGACTCGTTTGTTTCTGCTGGATAATACCAGGGACTACTTACTCCTTCTTCATACCAAATGGGTTCATTAGAACCTTTTACTACATTGATAGGTATTGGATCAAAAAAAGCACTATATGGGCTTCTCATCGTATTTTTTTTCAATTCTTCAAAAGCAGTAGGTTCTTTCATTTGGTAATCATCTGTTACTTTGTCTGGTATTATAAACTCTATAGAAAAGTCTTCTCCCTGATACATTGGAGTAAGTTTTCTTATTGTCCAATGTATTGGAGACAAATCCGAACATGCTCTTCGTCCGACCATCATTGGATATACATAGTTTTGATTCGACTGTGTGTCAACCTCAGATATCATATCCCATGTTGCTGTGCCAGCAGTTATTTGAAAGCGCTGCTTTTCTAAAAAATCTTCATATGTTTCACCCAAAATTTCCTGAAAAGGCACAAGAGTTAACGCAGCAGTTGGAGTACTATAGTCAGAAGGAGGCATAACAGTTGTATCATAAAAAACACTAGATGATTCTTGTAACCATAAAAAATGTTTAAAAAGCACATAATTATCGTCTCCGGCTTCTTTTTCCTGACTATTTTTTTTACTTTGTTCGTAAATTGCACCACCAGGTAAAAGAGTATCAACGTCTGGATAATTTTTAAGTCCTCTTGATATGTCTAGTTTTCCGTCTTTTTCTACAGCTATAAAATTATTCCACCGTTTCTCTGGAATATGATTTAACATTGCATTTCCAAAAGTGAAATTTACTTTTGGTTTTTCTTTTTCATTTTTCAAAAGCTCAGCTCCAGCAGCTTTTGAAAACGGGAAAGAAAAATTTTGATAAGGTCTTGCCCAAAATGGATTATGCTCGTATATTTCCACCTTGCTTCTAAGAAGCCCTATATTTCCTGCTATACCTATTTCTTGACGGCATGTCATTGTCGTATACCTACAATAATATCTTTATCTGGTATTTTCCCCAATGTGGGATACATCATATCGTCTATTGCCCACACTGTGCCTGCTAAATGGGCTGATCTGATAGCGTTGTCATTTGCTGTTTTATAATAAACTCTAATATATCCATTTGGCATCTGATGGGCACAAACACGTTGAGCAGATATAGTTCTATATTCAGTAAAACTGGTTTCTGTACCTTTATATTTTAAAATTACATTTTTATCTAATTCAGATTTAATATTTTCTATGTTTCCGTCTATAAAGTAACTTTTTGATTCCTCTATGTTCTTTTTAAAAATCTCATAATCTGTAACATCATCACTATTTTTACAAGATCCAAAAGGACAATTTGGATTTTTAGAAATTTTGCACAATAAACATCCTTTATATATATAAAAAAGATATATTCTGTTAGATACATCTGATTTAAATATATACAGGCTTTCTGGCACAGAATCAGTTTCTGGATGTATTTTAATCCCATAAGGGTAATCCTGAGATTCTTCGCCAGTTTTATATTTTTCATTTATTTCTGGCCCACACAACTGCATACATGCCCATAAATCTATCCATGTCAGACCGTTATCATAACTATAATTGCATTGCCATTGTCCTTTGTCGTCAAGAAATGATAATCTTAACTCTCCATTGTTACATTGATATGCAGAAAAATATGGAGTATCAACAGGAATATTTGAAAACTTTGTACGATAACTTATTGAAAAATCTTTATTATTTTTTAATATAAACTCTATATTTTCTTTATTGTTGTTTCCAGCGGCAACAATCATTTTAATGCTTGTTTTTGTTTCTGCGTCTGTTTTAAAAGAATTTTCAAAAGCAAACTCAGATAATGAAAGTTTCAATGAATAAATGCAATGATTTATTGAGACAAACAAATATACATTATTAGTAATTGAACATTGAGTTATAAATGGTTTTCTTATTTGATATTCTTCCACTTTTGGTATAACATTATATTGGAAATTATATGATGTCCCATTGTCAACAGAGTTTATAGCAGATACTCCACCATTTGTGTCCTCAAAAAAAGAATAAATATGTCCTCTGTCATCTACGTATGACGAAGAAAAATCTGTTTTAACAAATAATGCCCCATCATAAATTTTATAACTTGTTGATATATCAGTTGTTGTACTGTTGAAATCAAGAAAATCTTTTGAATATTTGTCGTTTATTCCTAAAACCGATACATTAGTTATTTTTAAAACAGATAAATTATCAAATGATATTTTTATTGTGTCACCTTTTAAACACAAATAATTTAGAGTTATAGTTTGTTTTATTTCATCTTTGTCCTTATATCCTATTGGGACTGATATATTGTCTATTGCAGACTCGATTTTATTACTTGATGAAAACAAAACAAGAGCTTTTACTCTTTTTTTGTCTTCGTCTTTTAATTTGGCAGTACATTCAACTTTTAGTTGGCCAGTGTAAGCTGGTCTTCCTAACTGTATTAATATGTCAGTGCCAGTTGTTGTGGCTCCAATTTCTTGCCTTTGTACAAAATTGCTCAATTGGTGTTTTCCATAGTAATATTCAACAAAAGCATCTGGAGGAGCATATTGTGAAAAAGAAATAGTATTAGACGGGAAAACACCAGTACCATCACCTAGTAATCCTGAAATACCAACCACAGGATATGAGTCAACATCAGTTTTGGGATTTGAATAATCAATCCCGCCTTTTTCAGGCACAAAATAAACTTGACTTATCTCGTTTTCAAATTCACTATGTTTAAGTTTTCTTATGGACAGAAATCCATCCGAATTATTTGTAAAAACAAGTATGTCGTTTTCATTTTTGGCCATTATGCAATCAACATAACCCTTCGGAGATCCCTGACAAAGCAAAGATAATATTATGCTTCCTCTCGATGCTATTGGTTTACTTTCAACCAATATTTTGGTACCCTTTTTCATCGATTCTTTTATGATGTTGCTTGCAAATTCACCGAAAAGAGTACCAACTCCTACATTTGGAAACAATCCCATTTGGGTTGATGTCCCGCTTGCATTGGCAGTGTTTATTATTTGAGGAGAACTTTTAATAGGATCTATTGAAAAATTTTCTAAACTTAATGCGTCAAATTCTTCTGCATTTAATGGATCATTGGGATCTGGTAAAGCTCCATAATCAAAATTTGCTATACTTACATCCTCACCTTTTTTCAAGTTGTCATAGATTATGTTTGCCAAATCGGCTGGATATGCAAATTTATCTATATCTCTTTTTTTCATAGAAGTAGAATGAGTATTAAAAATACAATACTCAACCATTTTACTATAAGATAAATTGCTTGTTCGTGAAGAATATTCCTTATACCAGGATTCTGTGGGCCATACTTCACTCACGAAAGAATTGTTGTGCGTTCTGTCAAAAAGAGAAGAGTAACCGTGACCATCAAGACTCTCATCCTGGTTTACAGAATAAGTTTTTAATAATGTTTTATTTTCAGTCCCTGTTTTTACTATTTCATATATTTGTTCGTATGTACTTTCGATTGGCAAGTAATTTACCTCAATGTTGCCTTTCCCTTTTTCCCCATACAAAAAACCTAATTCTCCATCTAGATATTCTGGATCAATTGTTATTATGTTAGGCCTCATATTAAAAGCTTCAACACATCTCCATCCTTCAATTTCTATATCAGTTCCGCTGTCACTTGGTACTTTCCATTTATAAAACCTGTAATTTGAAGCCATAAGATTTGTAGGATAAGCTATAAATCCTAAATATCCCATATCAACAGCAAACCAAGAAATAGAGACTACTTGTCTAAAATAATGCTCCCTTACTGCACAATAAGAAACATATACAATATCTCCCTTTTCTAGATTAGATAAATCAACAGATATTTTTTTGCTTGATGCATCATTATGATTAGCTGTATAAGAGTATCCTGATTGTTTACTAATCTCTGTGGATTTGTCGGTTCCGTTATCCAGACGATAATACATACCAACCTTATTCTGTACTAGTTCTTTTAGCAGATTGTCAGAAATTAAATGCTTATTAGCAAAAATACTTTTCCATGCCTTATCTAGCAATTCTTCATTGTCTTGAGTTGTGGTTTCTGTTATTTGGAAAGAAGGATTGTTGCCACTTACGACTTCTAAAGTAAAATTTTTAGTACCAGTTCCCATGCTGTTTGTTGCTGTTATTTTTAAGCTATGCACCGACGTTGATATGGTTATATTTTTGCCGTCCCCGACTGTTATAGTTAAAAGACCCGTTTTAGAATCTATTTGAAAATTGTCATTTGATATATCTAGTGACCAAACTGCTGTACTTTTTACGAGATAAGAGGAGTCTAGAGCTAGAGAAAATTGTACATTGAATTTTTCTCCATGGTTTATATTATAGACATCTAGTTTGGCTTTATCTGGTCCTATTACAATTGGAGGTATATCAATAGGGTTTTTTGTTGCAGAAACAATTTCAAAAACATAGTTAGGAAGACTTATTATTCCAGAATCTATCATTTGTTGTGTTAAAATTACTGGTTCGTTTATATTATAAGAAGTATTTGCAAATATATGTCTATGTACAGTTTGCCATCTCTGTACTGATCCTGCTGGCAAACCCATTGGGAAAACCGCAGAAGTAAAACCAGATATAAGTGGAGTACCTCCTATAATTTCCTGGTATGGCTGAGTATTTGGCTTATATGTAAAAGCAGAATAATATATAGTGTATTCTGATGGCAAACATTTTGATGGATATGATCCAACTCTTGACTTATACGTGTCTGACCAAACTAGGTCACCTGTAATTCCTGGTATGATAGTTGTAGCCATATTAAGTATTCTTGCCACTAAGAATTCATAAATTGAGTAGAAATAGCTCCAACTCCAGAACTTGTAGCGGGTTCAGGAATTGAATTAACAATAGCAGATCTTAACTGTTGTGCTGCCATTACAAGATTGTCGGATGCCACTTTAACATCACTTCCTGCGTTTGCTGATCCAGGTGCTGGTACAGAACGTGTCGGGGAAGGTCTTTGTTGAGTACCCATTTGGTTTATAGCACCAACATTTCCGCTTTTACCAGATGACCTAGAAACGAGTTCTGCCTGTTTTTCAGCACTTAGCAGTCCAGGAACTACTCCAGCAGTCATGGCTCCTACCGCATCCGCATTAATACTTCCATAAATCATTGATTTTTGAAATGCGTTCATTCTTCCTTGCATTGTATTTAGGTCTCTATTAATAGAATCTGGTGTCTGTATGGTGCCTCCAGAAACTATACCTCCATAGGCTCCAAATCTTCTTGATTGTATCTCTCCAGCAGGATTTGCCATACCAGTTAAAAAGTTTCTTCTTTTCATATTAGCAATATCAGCAATTCCAACATTCTGTTCTTCTGTTACAATTAGTTTTGCAAAAGTGCCCAAACCAATTTGTTGAGCCTGGACTGCACTAAGATATCCGTCTCTTACCTGTTTTAATAACTGGAGTTGTTCAAGAGTTGTTCTTTTGAGAGCTGCTCTTAAATCTAATTCTTTCACTAATGCTGCTCGTGCATCTCCTCCAGTTGCTTCTGCTTCTTGTCTTAGTTTTATTGCTTCTTGAAGTTCTTGTTTTTGTATTTGTCTCTTGTTTTCAAGTTCTTCTACTGTTTTCTTAATGGCCTCGTATGCCATTCCTGCTGTACCATAAACTGATTCAGCCATCTGTGTGTCTATTCTGGCAAGCTCAATTCGTTTTTCAGTCATTTCAACTTCTAGTTCAAAACGCTTAAGAGAAGCCTCTCTTAGTTGTGCTTTTTTGTTTAATATTTCGGCGTGAGCCTGATCAGATTCTCTTATTCTAGTAGAATATTGATTTTCTAATTCTAATATTTGTAGCTTTTTTTCTTCTTCTTTTAAATTTGTGTTCTCGTTTATTTTCTTTTTTTCGTCCTCCAGCTGGTTGGCCATCAATAATCTTGCTTTACTTATATTTTCTTCTAGGAAATTAAGTTTTTCCATGGCTTGAGTTCTTTTTTGGGCTAATTCATTAATTCTTTCACTTGTTACTCCACCCTTTTCCATCTCTGCAACTATTGCACTGGCTGAAGCAACAGCATTATCAGAAAATTGACTATATAACTGTATATTTTTAAGAGCAGTTCCAACTCCAAATGGGTCTTTGTCTGTATCTCCTTCTTTGGCCTTGGCTTGATTTATAGCACTTTCTATAACTTCGGCAATTGCAGGACCAAGATTTTTCCTTATTTCTTCATCAGTACCAACTACTCCTGATTCTCTGGCTTTTTCTATAAGCCGATTTGCTACTTCTCCTTGTTCCATCATTCTTTTGCCAGCAACTCCTGTAACATCGATATTTCTATCTCCTGCTTCGGTTTTGGCTCTTTTAAATTCATCCATAAATTTTCCAGAGAATTCTTTTCCCAAATCAGCTTTAACAAAATCAAATTTAGAACCTGTTGTAAATTTTGTTATATCTTCTTGGAATTTAGAACTTCTTATAGCCTCAGCTGCTTCTTTTTGTGCTTTTGCGTTTTCATTTGCTGCTTCACGGACATTGTAAAGCCCCCGTGCCGCTCCAACTCCTGCACCAATTATTCCTCCTAATGCAGTTCCAACTCCCGGAATTATGCTTCCTATAAGAGCGCCCGCCGCTGCTCCTCCAAGGGCAGATCCAGCAACTCCTGCTACATTTTGTGCCCCAGTTCCACCGCCTAATGCTTCTGCCCCTTTCCTTGCTCCCCAGTCTCCAAGTGCAGAACCTGCAAAAGCCCCTGCTCCAGCAGCACCAATTCCTCCAAGCCTACTAAGAGTCCCTGTTGCTGCAAAAAGACCACCTCCTCGGCCAGCACCAAAAATAGTGCTTAGTGCTCCAGGTGTATTCATTACACCTCGTCCTGCCATTCCTAGAGCACTTCCAGTTAATCCAAGTAGTCCGTGCCCAGATATTAGTTTAAGAGTAATATGAATAGCTGTTAACCATTTTAGGGTTTCTTTTATTCCACTTGGAGCTTTTTCAAAAACAGAAAGAAAGTATTTTCCCCACCCAAATATGGTTTGTCCTACTCCACCTAGAAATATTCCAATTTCTTTTATACCCTTAATAACGCTATCTATTACCTCTTTTATTTTAGTTTTATTACCACTTACCCAAGATGATATTTCTGCAAATTTTTTCCTCACAAAATCTAATGCCGCAGTTATTTCGTCTTTGAAAAGGTATACTATTCCTTGGTACATTTCCGTTATTGTGCTTCCTACCTCAGATGAAACTTTACCGAAAGCAACCATTAGCCGTGTTGCTTTATCTTGTGGTCCTTCAAGCATTCTTGTCTTGGTTACAATTTCGTTTAATTTTATTCCTATATCTTCAGGAAGTATTTGAATTGCTCTCTGAACAGACTTCCAGTCTTTTTTAGCCAGAGAATCTATTACGTTTTGACCAACAGTAGGAAATTCTTTAAAAGCATTTGCTATAGATTTTATATCATCTACAGCCTCTTTTCTTCCAAAAACAGATAGTTTGTTTTGTACTTCAGTTAAGCTTTTAATAAAAAGTTCTGGCAATTTTCCCATTGTAAGCCATGTTTGAGTTTGATATTTATACATGGCCTCAGCAACATCTCTTAATGCAACAAATCGATTCTCTATATTTTTAAAACTTCTAGAGTAAGCATTTTCAAGATTTTTTACATTGGCAGCACCCTGACTAGACATATTTGACAACATTGCCATGTCTTTGGTTATATTTAATATGGCATTATGGGCTTTGTCAAAATTGTTTGTGACAATATTTATATGATATTTCAGGGTATCTTCAATAGCCATTTATTGCTCCGTGAACTATGATTTGTATTATATTTTACCCGAAATCTATAAAAAAACCTTCACTAAATAATAGTGAACTACTCTAACAGAGCTTCCTGACTCATTGAACTCATCTTACCTACTTTAACGCCGTTAACTTTCATTAAAACGTCAAAGAACGCAGAGGATAAATTCTCCTCAGGCTTAAAATTCCTATGTTCCATAGGTATTATTTTATCTTTCTTTCCTACTCGAATTCCTTCCATTTCAATACATTTAGCACTCTTAATGTCTCTATCCTCAACAAAACCACAACCACACTTATATGTTCTTTCACTGATTTTTAGTTTATTCAAACAGCCACACTTAGGACAGAGTTGAGTAGAATGAAAGAACTTATTTATCATTACTGGCGTCTCTGATTTGTTTTTCAAATCTGAAATTATTCCACCAATGCCTGAATTCTGTATCTTCTTTCCATGATTTCCGGCGTGCCAAGTATGTATACTCTCATCCTGAAAACACACATACTTGTAGTTATTCGTTATTGCAGACACTATCTTATGCCTGATATCTTTCTTCTTATTGGCAATGTGTTCATATTCTTTTCTTCTCCTGGCTTGCAGTTTTCTCCTGTTCTTGGAGCCTCTATTCTTTCCTGTTTTACCATTTACTTTTTTATCTATTCGTCTATCTAGCCTTTTGAGTTTGTCAGATATAGGGACTTGGAATTCTATTTTAATTCCATTAGAGAATGTTAATTGAGTAGCACATCCGAAGTCAATTCCTATTGACTCTTTAGGAGGAACATGTTTTTGTCTATGAGTGTAAGTGGTGATATGGAAGTAAAAATCACTACATTTCCTTACTAACATGGCATTTGCTATTTCGCTGTCTTCTGGAATTTGTTCCAGTCCGTTGACTCTTAGTTTATGTTTTAATCCTTGTAGTTTAATGTGTTTTTTATCATCAGTAATAGTATAAGTGACTGAAGGTTGTTTTAGAGGAATCGAATTAATGAAACTTTTAAACTTAAGCCTTCCAACTCTCTTTCCTTTCTTCTTTAAGGAGCTGAGACCCGCAAGGCTGTTGAATATACGTTCTTTGATACTTTGTTTCATCTGAGCAGAGAGATATTTGAAATCACGATATTCTATGCCATCAGGAGTTTTAACAGGAACAGTTTTGATAGTTGTACTGGCCATGGAGATATTGGGTTGGCTTAGGATATAATTATACATCCATTTTGCTTCATTGAACACAGAATTAAGGTGTTTTAGAGTAGCATTGGAAAGTTTAGAACGGTCTACTTTAACCTGAAAAACCTGACAGGACATGGTTTTTCTGCGTTCTTTGGTTAGAAGTTTAGATTCTTTTCTGCTACTCATGTATTAATTTACGTAGTAATTTGATAAACTCCTTTAGAAATCTGAAAATAATTTGATATTTTTTGGGCAGCGATATAACACTTTAGTAGCAGGTTTTAATATTTAATTCTACATTATCATAATTTTATTTTATTTAGAGCCTCTCCAGCTATAACTCTAGCCAAAGTAGGATTTAGTTTGTCTATTGAGTCCTGATTTACAGTAACCAATTGATCATTTTCGTCTTTTAAATTCCATGAAACAATTAAATTCCTCATCACATAATCCTGCATTTTTGTGATATCAATTTGTACATTTCCCTCTAGATTTGTCTTTATACTAGAAGAAGACAACATTACTGCGTCTTTATTGGTAGGCTTCCTAAATACGACTTTAATAGCTGTAGGCTCTGTATCAGCTGGTATATCGTTATCAGAAGCAGAAACAATTAATTCTTCTTCTTTAACATAAGAATAAACAACAATTTCAAAAGTATCACTATTACTTACAAAAAAACCAGGCATTTGCATTCTCCTACATAAACGACTTTTTAGCCATTCCCATGGTAGCCAATTCGGCTTCCCATTTTTTCTGCATGCTTTCCCATACGATAGAAAGCTTTAATAATTTAAGAAAATCTGACATTGGAAGATTTCTTATATATTCAAAAGAACAAGCTCCACCCATACATTTGACTATAAAAAACTCAAAAACTATTTTGGGTGGCGGCTGAGTTGTTTCTTGTCCTTCGAAAAAGTGTTCAGCCGCCAAACTTAGTTTTTTAATTCTTGTGGAGTAATTTCGGTTATTTTCTCAAACCCACTAAGCAACTCATTTGCAACTTCTGGAGGTAATAAATCAATCTTTACAGGAGTAACAGGTATTGGTCTTCCTTCTTCGTCTTTAATATCCCACATTTTAAGACAAGTTTTTAATTTCATGTCTCTAAATCTTATAAAATCCAAATTTGTAACAGATATTCCACTTTCATTTGTAGTATATTTAAGACATTCTGTATACATTCTGTTGTGATCCGCCCAAGTGGGTACTTTCCATCCAGTATTCAATTCTTTTAAATTTGGATTATCTTTGTTTTTTTCATATTCTTCTTTTGTGGAAAGAAATTTAAATCTAGAAATGTATACCCCAGTAGTTTCAATATAATGATATTTAATATTAATACATTTCGTGTCGTCAATCAACCATGACATATTTTCTCCTTTTATCAAGATACATTTGTATTATACAAAAATTAGTTAAATATGATTTTTGTTTGCGATTTTTTGTTGTGTGTTTGAAAAAAAAACGCAGAAGAAAAGAAATTACCCGTTATAATTCCTGAAATTCGAAGGAGGGGCATCTTTCATAAAGTTGTCGAATCCTCTATTTACCGCCATTTCATCAGTAACTCCTGACTGAGTAGGATAGTTGACAGGATCTATAATACGCAAAGCATCTAAAGCAATTGTATATATTTGACCCATCATATTTCTTAATTGATTGTTTTTTGGCATACCCTCAAATAATCCTTCAGAATCAATAGACAATGCAAATATTTCCTGGACCAGTTCACTAGCCTTTTCTTTTCTTGAAGTAGTAACTTGTTCAAATTGCGGATCTTGTTCAAGTTGCGAATCCTGTATGGGCTTATTAATGCTGTTGCCCATTTGTGCCAATTTATCAACTATGCTTCCCAACAATTTGCTGTCGTTATTGCCTATCTTTGTTATTCGTTGCATTATTTTGCCTCAATATTTATGCTGTATACCAAACAGGGAAATAGCTAGTAGCAGGATCAACAAATTCGTATAGTCCATCATCATCGACTGCCATAGCATGATAATTAACAGTCGTAGTATAAAGATCATTTTTAAGTGACATTGTTTCTATTTCGTATACTACTGCTTTAAGTGCTCTATAGAAAATAGGAGTACCAACTGGAGCAACATCTGTCCAATCTCGGTTTCCGTATTGCCCACCTCCAGCATATGTTTCATCGCCAACATAAAATGCAAATCTTAATTCATTTTTCTCGGTAAAGTGGCTTTGTAGACCTTCTGTAGGAAGATTTCCCGATGTATGTACTCTTAGGGCTTCATTAAGCCCCATAAACTCAAGAGACCCTGTTACATCTCTAACTTTTGCATTTAGATCAGCTGGAAACAGGCTACCATTAAATGTGAAAAATCTTTCTAAATTATTTACTATGTTTAGATCCCAATTTCTTACTGTGTTCGAATAGAAAAGTGGAGTACCAGGATTCAACCCAGAGCATCCTGTAATTCCAGTAACAGTTACATCATTCCATGTTAAAACTCTTGCAGGAGACAAAAAGTCCGTTAATGTTGGAAGACCACTAGCACTTGCTGTTACTTCGGGAGATGAATTCATAGGAGCACGTGCTCTTCCAAAAACATTAAGGTCTAATGTTATCATTTCCTGTTGAGCAACTTTCATTGCAAAGCTATTAATCATACATTGATTATATTCGAATGCAGCATGGTTAGCATACCTTACATTTAAATTAACGTCATCATATGCCATTCTTCCTTCTGGATTTCTAGTTGTTGCCCAACACCACAATAGCAGTATCATTTTTCCAGCAGGACTGCTTTCACCCTGAGAATTCACTTCTGCCTTTGTTGGACATGTGTCTTTCTCAAAAGTATCAGCAATAATAGGCATAGACATTGTACCTTCTATTATTTTTGGTCCAAGTCTATATACAGTATGGTCTATTCTACCATCAATAACAGGTGGTTTTTGAATTTCTTGTTTAAGTGCTACATCAAACGACATTACACGCAATGTTTGCCCAAGCACAGAAGAGCCTAATTTTTGGGAAAGAAGAGCACTTTGTAGTTGGACAAAACCAACATACCCCATGTTAGCAAACGCCTGGGTAGGTGTAGTGTTAATTGCTGGGACATAATCGTTTACGCAACAAGACGAACAAGTACGAGGCATACTATTCTCCCTTTATTAAGGATCTATCTGTGTGATTGTAAAACCAGCCTTTTCAGATATATCGGCAAACTCTTGTGGTACTGTCATTGCTTTCGCTATCAACCAGGCATCAATCGTTGAATATTTAGTCCCATCATTTTGTCTTGCCCTATTAAGTACGTGAGCCTGCAAAGAAGCAACAGCACCTATAGCAGCAGCTGGAATATTAGTATATACACCAGATGAGGCCAAATAAGCATTATAAAAAGGCTGTAACAAATCTAATTCTGGATCAAAAATAGACAAAGTCAAAACTTCGTATGCAGCGTCATAGTAATACTGAGATAAATTCGCTATCGCAGCTCCAGCAGCAGCATAATCATGGGCTATTGCATCATAACTTGTACTATTAATTTCTGGCATAATAACTCTCCATTACGTTAAACTAAAGGTTTTCTTTTTACTTACAGTTTCTTTTATCATTTCATCTATTCTATTTATAAAAATACAATGACTATAACCTTTAATAAATTCTGAAATATTTCCTAAAATCCTTCTGTATTTTTCTTTATTTTTTATTAAATCTTCTATTTTCAACAATTTCTCAGCTAGAGAATCAAATTTGGGAATATATATATATTTTTCTCCCATAGTCAAAAACGGCAAAGATTCATATATAAAATAGTCAATTTCACCTACAAAGTCCTTTAATTTATTTATAATTTCTTCGTCAGAACCTTGTCTGTTTACAAGAGGAATACATCCTGAAGACAAAGCCTCAAAAAGACCAGTAGATGTAGATGAAAACATTGAATTTGATACATAAATGCTATATTTATTCAATAATATATTTAATTCTTGATCTGTACATCCATAATTTAAAGAAATTTCTTGATCAGGGAAATAAACAAAATCAGACATATTAGGATATAATTTTTCCAATTCATGTAAATTATAAAACCCATTATCATTTATGTTGGTTGCAAATATAAAGAAATTTTAGTTTTTTCTAGAACCTTTTGACAAGCTTCTATTACTACATTTGGACAATCTTTAAAAGAATTTTTAGAAGAACAAAAAACAGATAAATTGGCATTTTTTCTGTCATTAAAAAAAACATCAAAATCAACTCCGACATATTTCCAGTCTAAACACCCATTATATTTTCTTTTTAACTGTTTATATGTAAATTCATTAGTACATAAAATAGAATCAACATATTCAGCCATTTCAAAAAACTGATCTCCTATTGGAATCCTATTATTAGGAAGAACCCACATCCATTTTATATCTGG
>Ga0172379_10002543_pt1 | contig 31741 bp, 26 predicted proteins | sample GrowelOW334metaG_FD_119756 | JGI IMG/M metagenome (GOLD analysis project Ga0172379, IMG submission 119756) | Groundwater microbial communities from an aquifer near a municipal landfill in Southern Ontario, Canada - Groundwater well OW334 metaG | ecosystem: Environmental > Aquatic > Deep...
TGCCGCCAATAAAGAACTTGAAGCATTCAGTTATTCTGTTTCTCACGATCTGCGCGCGCCTCTTCGGGCGGTCGATGCATTTTCATCAATGCTGATGGACCAGTACGCGTCCCTGTTTGATAATGAAGGAAAACGACTGCTCGTGAACATCCGGTCAAGCATCGAACGGATGGACCTGCTGATCGATGGGTTGCTGACCCTTTCGCGGATCGGGAGAACGGAGATGCGGCGGACCACCGTGAACATGACCGCATTTGTTAAAGCGATCTTCCGGGAAATCGTTCCGCAAGAGAATCTTAAGAATATTTCGTTCACGGTAGAGACCCTTCCCGGTGCATCGGTTGATCCGATTCTGATTCGACAGGTATGGACGAATTTGCTGTCAAATGCCGTCAAATACTCGCGCTACCGTGAAACACCCGTCATCATCGTCCGCGGAAATGATGCCGGCGGTACGTTGACCTATTCTGTGCAGGATAACGGCGCAGGATTTAACCAGGAGAACGCAAACAAACTTTTTGGAATATTCCAACGGCTTCATTCCGGGAAGGAATTTCAGGGGGTCGGGATCGGCCTCTCTATCGTAAAAAGAATTGTTCAGCGGCACGGCGGCGCGGTATGGGCTGAAGGAAAGGAAAATGAAGGTGCCGTGTTTTCCTTTTCCCTTCCTTCAGATAAAGAAGCATAGATGCTCTCATCAATTACTTTTTTTCGGAATGATCGGGTTTAAAATCTAACGAAACAGAGTTGATGCAATATCGCAATCCTGTCGGCGGCGGCCCGTCTTCAAACACATGTCCGAGGTGTGCCTTGCACTTGGCACAATGTACTTCTCTGCGCACCATTCCGTGGGAGCGGTCGATTTCTTCTTCCACCGCCCCGCTGCGGACCGCCTCAGAGAATGCGGGCCATCCGCATCCAGAATTGAATTTGGTCGTGGACGGAAAGAGTTCTGCCCCGCAACCCGCACAGTAATACGTTCCTTTTTCAAAAAATTCGTCGAAGACTCCCGTAAACGGCATTTCGGTTGCTTTTTGCCAAAGAACCCGTTTCCGAAGTTCCGGATCCTGTTCCATGTTCTTTTTACCTTTCTCTTGAGTGTACGCATCCCCCGCCAAAAGAAGCAGCAGTGCGGATAAAAAATAAATCGTCGCCGGTGTTGTTTTCATGATTGTCCCGTGGTCGTTTGACAGTATAACACCGTTTTATCCTTTTTTTCTCCCTCGGCGGAAAAATGTTACTCTTTTGTGATATTTATTGTCACGGGAATAACTGGTATAATTCCCTATAAATTTCTATTTTGCTCTGGTTGATCCACCGTAAAATTCTTTTAACCGTGTCGTTTATTATGAGAGATATTCGGGCTGAAATTGAAGATGTCAATGAAATCGTCCCTTTCCCGACGGTTGTTGCCAGCGTGATGGCTGAATTGCTGAATAACGAGGTTGCCATTAAAAAAATTATTCAGCTGATTGAGACGGACGTCGCATTAACGGCATTAATTCTTCGTGTGTCAAATTCTGCCTATTACGGGCTCCGCGGAGAGGTAACGTCGATTTCATCCTCTGTGATGATGCTGGGAATAGAGGAGGTGAACCGGCTGATGCTCATCTATCAAATGAAACAGCGGATCTTCCGGCTGAACAGGGAACAGCGGTCGTATCTTGAGCGGCTGTGGAAACACAGCGTCGCCACCGCCATCATTGCCCGCGATCTTGCGTCGCTGCTGCTGTACAAATGCGACGGCAAGGAGTTTACAGCCGGACTGCTTCACGATATGGGAAAAATTGTTTTGGTGCAGCATTTTTCGCACTCGTTGATCGTCACCCAAAAAATGATTGCCGACTTAGGGTTGACCGATGTTGAAGCGGAAATGCAGTCGCTGGCCATCACCCATGCTGAAATCGGAGGATCGCTCGGTGAAGCATGGAATTTACCCCCGCTGTTCGTTGAGGTGATGCGGTATCACCATTCCCCCGCCGATGCGGTGCTTGATCCGAAATTGGCAGCGATCGTTCGTACCGCCGATGTGCTGAGTGAACTGTGGGATATGGGGATCGGCGAACAGGCTGAAAAAAAAATTATTGCCGAGACCGATGTGTGGAAGGTGCTGCTTCATGAATTTCCCCGCGTGGGGGATTTGGACGCAGCGCTCGTAGAGCAGCAGTTAAAAAATGATTTCGAATCACATAAAGAATTCGTTCGGATGATGCTGTAGCGTTCTGTTAGAAAACAGAAACACTGACATATCTTCCGGGATTTGCCTTGATATCTTTCACAAGATCGTTCAAATTCAGCAGAAGACTGTCGAGGTGATTGTACAGCCGGTCATCCTTCGAAAGCTTTCCGAGCGTCCCTTCGGCAACATCGATCCGGTGAAACACATTGTTGATGGACGTGCTCGCTTCCTTGAACCGCTGTGCCGCCTCTTCCATTGTTTTCGCCGTCACTTTAATGCTCTTCACGCCGTCATCAATATTTCCCCTCTGGTCGACCGCAATGGTGTCGAGGTTCCGTGCAAAGCGGGACATCTGTTCGGAGAAGTCGGAAAAATTTCCAACCGCATAATTGATGTTTTTCCCCTGGGTGTGGATAACGCTCTGCAGTTCGGCGGTGGACGTATTGATGTCAAGCAGGATGTCCTGAATATGCCTCCGTGTTTTTTCGTCGAACGTCGTGTTCACCCGTTCGAGAATTCCGAGAACGTTCGACGAAATCGGGGAAAGTGTCGATGTCAATTCCGTCAGGTCCGCTTCGTATGCGCCGGAGATCGTGTCGCCGTTCTGCAGCACTTCGCCCGAGATTCCGGGTATAATTGAGATCTGCTTTCCCCCCATAATCGACGCGCTTTTGATGAACGCTTTCGAATCTTTCGAAATAAAAACGTTGTTGTCGATCGATACTCCGACCGCGATGATATTCCCGGCAAGTTTCATATCTTCCACTTTTCCGATTGCCAGCCCGGCAATCGTAATGGGACTCCCCTCCGTCAGGCCGTTGACATTGCTGTAGTAAATGGTCAGTTTGTAGTCTCGTGACCGGAAATCTATTCCCTTCAGGAAAATGATCCCGACGACGAAAATGATTCCTGCAATAAAGACGGCGATGCCGATCTTTGTTTCATTGGAAAGGTTCATAACACCCCTATGTTTGAATGTCGCTTTCAATATATTTTCGCACCTCCGGATCGGAACTGTTCCGAAGATCTTCTTTGGTACCGGTCATGATAAAACTGCCGTTTTCAAAGATGGCAAACCGGTCTCCCACGACGAAGGCGCTGTGCACATCGTGCGTGACGACAACGGAGGTCACACCCAGCGTCGTTTTCAATTCATTGATCAGCAGATTAATTCCATCCGCTGTTTCAACATCAAGGCCCGTGGTCGGTTCATCATAGAGCATGTACTTGGGGGTCAACGCAATGGCCCGCGCAAGCCCGACCCGTTTCTTCATTCCTCCGCTGATGCTCGACGGCATCAAGTGCTCGACATGCTCCAGCTTCACCAGATGCAGCGCATACCGGACCCGCTCCTGTATGTCCCCTTCCTTGTAATCGCTGTGCCGGCGCAGCGCAAGCTCAATATTTTCTCCGACGGTCATCGAATCGAACAATGCGGCTCCTTGAAAAAGAAATCCGAATTTCATCCTCAGCCGCTGAAGCTGTTTAAACGTCATCGAGGTGACATCTTTGCCGTCAACGGTGATCACACCGCTGTCCGGTTTGATCAATCCGATAATCATTTTCAGAAGGACGCTTTTTCCGCCGCCGCTCCGCCCGAGGATCACCAGCGTCTCATGCGGATACACCTCGAGGTTCACGCCGTTGTGCACCTGTTTGTCGCCGAACGATTTCCAGATATTTTTCAGGGTGATCATTTACAATAGTACCGATGCTAAGACGAAATCCATGACAACAACCGCGAGACTGGAGATCACAACGGTGTTCATTGTCGCTTTTCCTACTCCCTCGGATCCTCCCTGCACCTTGAATCCCTGATAGCTTGCAACGGAGGTGATGATGTAGCCGAACACGACCGCTTTGATGATTCCGAATACCGCATCCCATGTTTCGAACGAGCTTTTCATCCCGCTGATAAATGCCTCGGTGGGAATTCCCGCAACAACAGATGCCCCGAACATCCCGCCGAGAATGGCGACCAGATCTCCGAAAATGATGAGGAGGGGAAACATGAATACTCCCGCGATCACCCGCGGTGTGATGAGAAAGGAAACAGGGTCGAAGGCGAGCGCTTCGAGCGCATCGATCTGTTCCGTCACGCGCATTGTCCCGAGTTCGGCCGTTATTGTTGCTCCCACTTTGCCTGCCAGCACCAGCGCCGTTAACAGCGGGGTCAATTCAAGCAGCACCGATTTTGTGACCAGGGCACCGACGACCGTGCGCGGGATCCAGTCATAGAGCTGATACGAAGATTGAACTGCGGTCACCATGCCGACGAACGTCGCGACAAAAAGAACGATAGGGATGGAATTGTTGCCGATCGTCACCATTTGCTGGAAGATGTTCTGCGAGTACTCTTTGGCATTGCGGGAATTGCGTATCATCCACCAGACAATGGAAAAATATCTCCCCAGATCCTCGAAAAAGAAAATAATTCCGTTTCCGATCGGGAAAAAAAGAGTGGCGGTAAGCGTGGATTTCGGTCTCGGATTGTCTGTCATTACCGATCATGGTGGTATTTGGATGAACCAATATTCAAAATCGGTTGCTGAAAATCAAGAAACCACGGGGATTACGATTCTGGAGGCGTATCGGCCGGAGGCTTTGGCTGTTCTCTTCCGGCTTTCCGGACGGATTCGGTCAAAATAAATTCGATCTGCGCATTGATGCTGCGCAGATCGTCCGCCGCCCACTTTTCAAGAGAAGCGTAAATCGCTGAATCTAAACGCAATAAAAATTTTTTCTTTTCGCTCATACTATTGATTAATGGGTCGCCGCGTCACGGCGCTGCTGCAAGAGAACATACCAAACCAGCATGATCACCCAGGGATACTTATCCAAAATATCGGATTTCTCGTGCAGCGTAACAAGAACGGCGGTGCCGAAAAATCCTTTCCTTTGGAAAGAAACAAGGGGCGTTCCCGATTCGGCAGCGATCATGTTCGCATTGGTCCATATTTTTTCCTGGTGAATCAACCGGTCTCCCCTGGGAAGTTCGATAGTTCCCCCTTGTTTCCACTTCCTGCCGGCATATTTTGCGATCGGCAGCTGATATCCCTGCTGGCGGACTTCGACATCACTCCGCCAGATGCTGGGACGGTAAAATTCCCACTGCTGATCGGACAACTGCACATTTGCCTGTGAGCTAAAGAGCCGCGGAAATTTCATCGTTGCATAACGCTCGCCGTTCATCCAAAATTCGTGTATCCTTTTAAAAACCGACGGCTGAATGATCGTGATGTCGTTTCCAATAAGATCGGAAAGTTTTTTCATAACATTTTCATTGATAGAGTGTCCCTGCGTTGATCACCGGAACCGCCTCATGATCGGAGACGAGCGCAACCATAAGATTATTTACCATTGTCGCCTTCTTGTCTTCGTCGAGCTGCACAATGTTTTGTGCCGTCAGCATTTTTAACGCATCTTCCACCATTCCCACCGCTCCTTCGACAATTTTTTTGCGTGCCGCAACGATGGCTTCCGCCTGCTGCCGGCGGAGCATCGCCTGTGCGATTTCCTGCGCATACGCAAGATGGCTGATCCTCGATTCGATGACATCAACGCCGGCGATCTCCAGCCTTGTCTGAAGCTGTGCCTTGAGATTCTCGGCAATGTCCATCGGCTTTCCGCGAAGGGACGGCGTATTTTCGTCGTGCGAATCGTACGGGTATTCGGAAGCAAGGGACCGGATCGCCGTCTCGCTTTGAATGGCAACAAATTGCTCATAGTTTTCCACATCGAACAATGCGCGCGACGAATCGACAACCCTCCAGACTATCACCGCGCCGATTTCAATGGGATTTCCCATCAGGTCGTTCACTTTAATTTTTTCACTGTTGAAGTTGTGGATGCGGAGAGAGACATGTTTTTTTGTTGCAAAGGGATTGGTCCACCAAAATCCCGAGTCGCGGACCGAGCCGGTATATTTTCCAAAGAGAACGAGAACTCTCGCTTCGTTCGGTTGAACGACAAAGAATCCGGAAACGGTTAAAAAGAACATCAGGAGGAGAAAAATAAAAATTCCAAGCAGCGTTGTATCTTCAAAACGGACTGCTTGTACGAGCGAGTAAATTGCCGAACACAATACAACTATTTCTAAAAATAGTGCGGGATATCCGTTAATTTTTGAACCTTTTTTTTCAACTATCGTGGTCATAACAATTTCCCTTTCCATTGTTTGATATTAGAATGATATCATTACAATATCAAACAATCAAGAAAAATTTTCATTTAAAATAAAAAAGCGGCTTTTCTAATGAAAAAAGCCGCTTTTATTGAATCGTTTTACTTATTTATTTTTCTTCAAACTCATACATTGCCACCTTAATATCAAATTGCTGGCCTGATCGATATTGTTGCTCAAATTTTCCAGGTACCGGCTGGACAACAGTTACGGTTGCCCAGCATCCTTGAATTTTTTCAACGGTCGCACTGTAGAGCGCAACATCCTGCAGATAGCATGTATATGTTTTCCCGATTTCGGGTGAAAATTTTAAAGTATGGGTATGCATTCTTATGCCGCTGCTGTTGGTTTCTTTTTCATCCCGAGATACAATCCGACCAGTACGGCAAGCACCAGCGCCGCCGCCAAAACGTACAGCATGGTGTTGCTCGGTTTGACTTTGGCGGACCATAGCTGCGTTTTCGCATCGATGGCGCTGATTTGTTCGTCGGTGATCATGCTGTTGCGTTTCATCACCGGCGCCCAAACGGGTTTTACTTTGCTCCCCCACGTTTTGTACGCAAACGCCTCGAAGGTCGCCACCTGTTCCTCGGCGGTTTTGTTGTTTGCGTTCGCTATCTCGTCATCGATAAATTTCAGAATGTTTTTGGCAAACTCATCGCCGTTGGCAAACGTTTCAATTTTAAGGTTTTCATCTGCAAATAATTGATTCAGGGATTTCCAGAAAGCTTCGTCGACCTGCGTTCTCCACGTTGCCAGTTTCCCGTCAACTTCCGCGATTTCCTTGGTACGATTTGACGAAGAGACGTACACATCGGCAAGTTTTTTTCCGACGCCCTTCCATGAATTTTCAAATTTACGCTGCTCATCAAGCATTTTCGGAAAATCCAATCCCGACAATCCGGTTGAAGAAAGGAACGCCAGGTTCTCGTCGATTGACCGCTTGATATTCTCAACAACTTTGTTTTTTTCCAGCGATGACAGTTTCTTCATGTCGCCGTTCGAAAGTTTTTGCTGATCGTACTGAACAAAGAGGCTGTCAACAAGCGCAAAGACAACGGCATCCCGTTTGGCAATATTATTCTGCAGTTGTTTCACTTTGGCGGTGAGCTGCTGAACCTCGGTTTTCAGTTCTTTCAACTGGGCAAGAAGCTCCTGGTTTTCTTTCGACAGTGCGTCTACCTGCCCGCTCAGTTCGCTGATCTTTGCTTCAAGCTGGGCAATTCGCGCCTGGCTGCTGGCGAGTTCGATCGATTCTTTTAATTGATCTTCGAGACGTTCGATGGTTCCATTGTAACCGTCCGGAAAGACAGCCTTATTTAAAAAATCCTTGTGACTTTCAAATTCACTTTTGAATGATTGAACTTTCGCCGTAACGTCGGCAATGGTCGTCGAATCCGCGCCGCGAAGTTCTTTCATCAACGATTTGAATCCTTTTTCAAAATCCCGTTTGATATCCGAGTCGGAGCGGTCCTGTGCCGCAACAAATCCGAAGACAAACATGGCAAGCAATGCGATGAGTAATTTTTTCATTTTCCACCTCCTTGTTGAACTCCGCCTTTGGTCAACTGAAGCCTGCTGCTTCCGTTGAGCAATTCGATGTAGGAGTCTCGTTGATTGAATTTAGGATCATCCATCGGTTTATCGGGTGAAATCGAAATCGTATTGCTCAGTGAAAGGGAGCCCTCTCCCTGTCCGAAAACGTAGACGTTTTTAAATTTCGGCCCGGTAACATAGAAATATCCCGCTTTATCCCGGATAATGCGGACCATTTTCGTATCCTTCGCCATCATCGAATCGGCGGCGAATTCTTTTGCCAGCAGCGGCTTCACGCTGAATTCCACGCTGTACCGTTCTGCCGAGACCATTCCGCCGGAAGAGACGTCGAGGATTTCCTCTGCGGCCCACGAAAAGTTTGCCGGCTGCAATTGCAGGGATGAACACCCTCCCGCAATGACTCCCGCAAACAGCGCAAAGAGAACTAGTGTTTTTTTCATGATGTTTCTCCTTTATGTATAAGAATATTTATTTCTTTCCCCGTTTTTTTGATGCCTTCTTGGGTGCCGGTATTTTGCCGGCGTCGTTTTTTTTCTTTGTCGTCTTAGTTGGTACTGATTTTTTCTGACTCTTGCCAGTTAATTTTTCTTTATTTTGAGAGTCGTTTTTGGACGCTTTTTGTTTACTGTCAAACAGATCCGCTGCCGGGCTTTCGGCCGGTGCAGGTTTTGTTTCGGCGAGAGCTCTTGCCTTATCCGCCGCTTCGAGCTGTTTCTCTTCTTCGTCTTCCGATGTGACGATGGCGATTGCCGTCACCATATCTTTGTCGTTGAGACGAATGAGCCGAACACCGGAGGTATTTCTGCCGGAGACCCGGATGTCTTCCGCCCGCTGACGGATGATCATTCCGCTGGAGGTCACGACCACGATATCGTCGGTATTCTGCACCTCTTTGATCGCGATCATTTTCCCTGTTTTCTCTGTTGCCCGAAGCGTGGCGATTCCCTTTCCGCCTCTGTGGCTGACCCGGTATTCGGAAAGCTCCGAACGTTTTCCGAAACCGTTTTCCGTTGCAACAAGGATCGTCGTTTTCGTCCGCTTCAACGAAACCGCTCCGATCACTTTGTCCCCGGTGTGAAGCCTGATAGCCCGCACTCCCGAAGCTCCCCGGCCCATGGCGCGGACTTCGCTTTCGGGGAACCGGATGGCGACTCCTTCGTGCGTGCCGATAACAAGTTCGTGCGATCCGTCCGTTAACTTTACATCCCGCAGAAGATCTTTTTTATCAAGAGAAATTGCCGTGATGCCGCTGCGCCGCGGATTGCTGAACTCCATCAACGATGTCTTTTTCATCTGGCCTTCTTCGGTCACCATAAAGACGTATTGATTGTCCGTAAACTCTTTGACGCTCAAGAACGCCGTAATGTTCTCTTCGGGATCCTTTGCAATAAGGTTGGTGATCGCCTTTCCCTTCGAGGTCCGTCCCCCCTCCGGCAATTCGAACACTTTTAACCAGTAACATTTTCCCCGGTCCGTAAAGAACAGAATGTAGTTGTGCGTGCTGGCAATAAACATATGTTCGACAAAATCGTCTTCGCGGGAGGCGGCTCCGGTGACCCCTTTTCCTCCGCGGGATTGGCGGCGATATCCGCTCACGGGGAACCGTTTGATGTACCCGCCGTGGCTGATGGTGATCACAACCTCCTCTTCGGCGATCATGTCTTCAATTTTGAATTCGGTCTGTTTGAAGACAATTTCCGTCCGCCGGGCATCTCCAAAACGTTCTTTGATGTCGAGCAGTTCTTCTTTGATGATTTGCAGCTGGAGCTGTTTGCTTCCGAGGATCGATTTCAATTTGGTGATCAGTTTGATGATCTCCCGATATTCATCTTCGATCTTTTTCCGTTCCAATCCCGTGAGCCGCTGCAGGCGCATTTCAAGGATGGCGTTCGCCTGGATCTCGGACAGCTTGAATTTCTTCATCAGCCCTTCGCGGGCGGTCGGGGTGTCCTTCGACGCCTTGATGAGTTTGATGATGGCGTCGATATTATCCAGCGCAATGATATACCCTTCCAAAATATGGGCGCGCTTTTCCGCCGCATCGAGATCGAATTTCGTCCTGCGCACGACGACTTCGTTGCGGTGTTCGATAAAATGATTGAGCATCTCGCGGAGCTGCAGCACCTGCGGCCGTCCGTCAACAAGCGCAAGCAGGATGATGCCGAATGTGGTTTGCATCTGCGTGTGCTTGTACAGGTTGTTCAGGACGACGCTGGCGTTCGCATCGCGCTTCAAATCGATCACGATACGCATCCCGTCCCTGTCGGATTCATCGTTCACGCTGGAGATGTCGTCGAGTTTCTTATCGCGGACAAGTTCGGCGATCTTTTCGATGAGATTCGCCTTGTTGACCTGATAGGGAATTTCGGACACAATGATGCTCTGCCGGTCATTCTTCGACGTCTCAATGGTTGCTTTGGCTCTGAGCGTGATTTTTCCCCGCCCGGTATTGTACGCTTCTTTCACGCCGTCGTATCCATAGATAATTCCCGCCGTGGGGAAATCGGGCGCTTTGATAAACTTCATCAGCTTGGCGTTGTCCAGGCTCCGGTCGGCAATCATCGCAATGCATCCGTCGATCACCTCCGTTAAATTGTGGGGGGGAATATTGGTGGTCATTCCAACCGCGATACCGCTTGAACCGTTGACGAGAAGGTTGGGAAAATTAGAGGGAAGGACCGTCGGTTCCTGAAGCGTATCGTCGAAGTTGGGCGAAAAGTTGACAGTGTTCTTTTCAAGATCGCGGAGCATTTCTTCTGCAACGCGCGTCAGCCGGACTTCGGTATACCGCATTGCCGCAGCAGAGTCTCCGTCGATCGAACCAAAGTTCCCCTGGCCGTCGACAAGCATGTACCGAAGAGAAAAATCCTGCGACATTCGAACGATCGTGTCGTACACCGACGCATCGCCGTGAGGATGATATTTACCAAGCACTTCGCCGACGATACGGGCGCTTTTTTTGTATGCACGGTTGGAGAGGTTTCCCAGTTCGTTCATTCCAAATAAGACCCGGCGATGCACCGGTTTTAATCCGTCGCGCACGTCGGGAAGCGCGCGCGAAACGATCACCGACATCGAATAATCGATGTAGGAGCCCTTCATTTCTTCTTCAATATCAACCGGGACTATTCGTTCGTTTGAGGTAGCCATAAATCAAATTGTTCTTTCTGTTGTGTTCTAATGTGCCGTCTATTCGCTTTGCCGCGTCGTTTTCCAGACAAAGGCTCCGCTGCGATTGATGTATCCCTCTTCGGTTTCAGTTTGAACAAACGCTAAACCGTATTTAAAAGGTGTTGCAGAAACAAATTTTGGTTCAATCGCCCGGCTGCCGTTAGTGTCCAGATATCCCCACAATTCCTGCTGCTGGTACGCGGCAAGGTTTTCTGAAAACGATAAAATGTTGACCCCCGAAAATGAGAAAGCTTTTTCCCCGTTCGGCGAGATGAACATCCAGACGCTGTCTTTCCTTGCCAGGGCGAGTCCGTTATGAAAATTTCTCGTCTCGTTAAATTGAATCGGGATGACAACGTTGCCGGCGGTGTTGATGTATCCCCACAATCCGTTTTTCATGACGCGGGCAAGACCTTCGGAAAATTCGCCGGCCTGTTGGTAGATGAAATCGACAACGAGTTTCCCGGTCGTATCAATATATCCTTTGCGGCCGTTTTTCTTGACGTACGCCAGGCCTTCGGAAAAATCACCGGCGGCATCGTACTGAAAATCAATGACCCTCTTTCCTGTTTTGTCGATGTATCCGAATTTGTCCGGGGTGAGCTGGGGGAGAAAAACCGGACGGATAATAACCCATGCCCGTCCGTCGTGGAAGTCCCCTTCTTCGGTATATTCGGGTGCAACAATCTCTCTTCCGGACGTATCGATGAATCCCCACGCCTTGTTGAAGAAGAATATACCTCTCAACACTCTTGCCGCTCCTTCGGAAAAACTTCCGGCATCTTCATACGTTGTTTGCAGTACGGGTTCCCCCTGTGTATTATAAAACCAGACATCCCGGTCGAACCAGCGCTTGTTCACGCAACGGAGCAACCCCTCGGAAAAATAATTTCCCTTTTCAAAGGTCGGGGGAATGAGCACCGTGCCCGCCGAATCGATGTATCCGAACTTTTTATCCTTCTCGATCATAAAAAGGCTTGTCTGTGATTCGGCCTGCACCCAAAGCATACACAGCAACAGTAGTGATCTCATTTAGATATCCAGATTTCGTACATACTTCGCGTTCTTTTCGATGAATGCGCGGCGCGGCTCCACCTCGTCTCCCATGAGTATGGAAAACGTTCTGTCCGCATCGGCGGCATTTTCAATGGCCACCTGCAGCACCGTCCGTGTTTCCGGGTTCATGGTAGTTGACCAGAGTTGTTCGGGATTCATTTCACCGAGACCTTTGAACCGGGAGATGATGATCCCTCCCTTGATAACAGCACCTTCTTCAACCGCGGTCTCTGTCTCGGCGGAAACCTTCTCTGCTTTTTCGCCTTTCAGCCGTTTTAATATTTCATCCCGTTCGTCGTCGTCGTATGCATACGCCTCCGATTTGCCTTTCTTCAATTTATAGAGCGGCGGCTGGGCGATATACACATGCCCGAGCTCAACCAGCGGCTTCATGTACCGGAAGAACAGCGTCAGCAGCAGTGTCCGAATATGCGATCCGTCGACGTCCGCATCGCACATCAGGATAATTTTATTGTAGCGAAGTTTCGAGGCATTGAACTCTTCCCCCACACCGGCCCCGATGGCGGTAAAGATATTCCTGATTTCTTCGTTCTCAAGCATTTTATGCAAACGCGATTTTTCCACATTGAGGATCTTTCCCTTCATCGGCAAAATTGCCTGGAATCGCCGGTCGCGTCCCTGTTTGGCGCTGCCTCCTGCCGAATCACCCTCGACGATGTAGAGTTCACAATGTTCGGGATCGTCAATGGAGCAGTCCGCAAGTTTTCCGGGTAGTCCCGCTCCATCCATCGCGTTTTTACGCCGGGCGATATCCCGTGCTTTGCGTGCTGCCTCGCGTGCTTCCGCGGCTCGAAGGCTTTTTTCAATAATCCGTTTCCCGTCGGGCGAATTATTGTCGAGCCAGTCGACAAGCGCCTGTCCGATCACCGATTCGACGATACTTTTAATTTCGCCGTTGCCGAGCTTTGTTTTTGTCTGCCCTTCGAACTGCGGTTCGGGTACTTTGACGCTCACAACGGCCGTCAGGCCTTCTTTGAAATCTTCGCCGGTCAGCTGGATCTTGTCGCTTTTGACCAAATTGTTCTTTGCTGCGAACGTGTTCAGCGAGCGGGTGATCGCCGTTCGAAATCCGACAAGATGCGTTCCCCCTTCGTGCGTGTTGATGTTGTTCACGTACGAAAAAACGTTTTCGGAATACTGGTCGTTGTATTGAAAAGCCCCTTCGACTTCGACCGTTCTGCCGTTTTCATCTTCTCCCTGACCCTTTGCATAGAAAACTTTTTTCATGATCGCAGGGCGGGTGGAATCGGTATACTTGATAAACTCGATCAGTCCCCCCTTGTAATGAAATTTTTCCGTTTGCTCCTGCTTGTTTCGGAGATCGGTGATCTCCAGCGACACATCGGAATTCAGGAAGGCGAGTTCGCGCAGCCGTTCGGCCAGCGTTTCGAATTTATAGGTTCGGTTTTTAAATATCGTGTTGTCGGGAAGGAACGTAACGATCGTGCCGGTCTTGTCCGTTTTCGACATGGTCCCGATGGTTTTCACCGCTGCAACGGGGTCTCCCTTTTTATACTTTTGATACCATACCTTTCCTTCGGTTCTGACGGTCACTTCAAGCCATTCGGACAACGCGTTCACGACGGACACTCCCACGCCATGAAGTCCGCCGGAGACTTTGTAGGTGTCTTTGTCGAACTTTCCTCCCGCATGCAGAACGGTCATGACAACTTCGAGCGCCGAACGATTCTCTTCTTTTTGAATACCGGTTGGGATGCCGCGGCCGTCGTCAACAACGGTAACGCTGCCGTCTTTGTTGATCTTGACTTCAATGTTTTTGCAGTACCCCGCAAGCGCTTCATCGATGGAATTATCCACAACTTCGTACACAAGATGATGAAGGCCGCGAACGCCGACATCGCCGATGTACATTGCCGGCCGGCGGCGGACCGCTTCGAGACCTTTGAGAACGGTAATGTTGTCCGCCGTGTACTCGCCGGTCGATTTTTTTGTTTTTGTTTCTGCCACAGATTTATCCTTTGGTTTATCGAAATTTAATATCCACAATACTGCTTGAATTTGTTTCCAGGCGGATCTTTTCTAAAATTTCTTTCTTTCGGAATGTCAGCTCGCTCCTCCACGGAGCATTCGAAACGCTGACAATGAGAACGCCGTTGTGAACACGCTGGGGAGTTGCCACTTTGGCGACCTGTTCTCCGACGACTGTGTTCCATACGTCGAAAACTTTATACTGCTCGACCTGTTTCTCAATACCCAGAGATCGAATGAGTGTCTGGAGCGCATCGCCGAGCGATTGTATCGGTTCTTTCGTTTTCATTCTGCAGCCTCCCGGGCAACGGCGCCGTTTTCCACAAAAAATTTCCTTCGCTCGTTATTCCACTCCGCGCCGCCGAAGATTTTTTCGCTCGTTGTCGTGATGAATGTCTGTCCGAGCGATTCCACAACCGACAGCAATTTTTGACTCCGCCTTTCATCCAGTTCGCTGAACACGTCGTCGAATAAAAAAATGGGCGTTTCGTTGCAGCGCTCTTTCAGGTAAAAAAATTCGGCCACCTTCAGCGCGACCAAAAAGGTCTTATGCTGTCCTTGAGAAGCAAAATGTTTCAGCGACATCCCGTTCAGCGAAAAAATGATCTCATCCCGATGCGGCCCGACGAGCGTCGTCCGGAAACGCAATTCGTCGTTTTTTTTCTTTTCCAGTTTCGCCGCCATGGCCCGCGCAAAACCTTCGATGGTTGACTCTCTATCGATTGCGACCGTCGGAGCGTATTCTATTTTTGGTATTTCTTTTTCATCGACGATCTGTACGTAGGTCCCGGCGATGTACGGGGAAAATTCGGTCAAAAATTTATTCCGTTTATCGACGATCCGCGATCCGTAATGCACCAGCATCTCCGACCACGGAGACAATTCCTCCGAACACTCTTTTCCTTTTGCCTCCGACAGAATTTTGTTCCGCTGGCGGAGAACCCTTCGGTATTCCAGCACATCGTCGACATACAGAGAACTGCTTTGAGAAATAACGATATCCACAAACCTGCGCCTGTCGGCCGGCGATCCGAATGTGACGGCATTGTTTTCGGGAGAAAGGACGACGACGGGAAACATCCCGATGACCGACGACAGTTTGTCGATATCCGCATTGTTGATTGAAAATTTCTTTTTCTTCTGCAGATCATCGTACGCCACGCGGATGCGGAATTCTTTTCCGTTGTCGGATTCCAGCACACTCTCGATTTCAAAGAACGATTTTCCCCGCTGCACCACCGTTGCATCCGCCCCCGCATAAAAACTTTTCGTTAAACATAAGAACGAGAGTGCTTCCAGGGCGTTTGTTTTTCCCATCCCGTTTTCGCCCAGGAGCACATTCATGCGCGATCCAAAATCAAAATCCGTTTCTCCGTGATTACGAAAATTACACAGGCGGGTAGAGAGAATTTTCATGGCTCAGCGTTTGCTGATATTCCTTAATTGTTCAAACGCACTGGCATGATCAGCATTAAAATATCTTCGCCGTCTTTTTGCGTTTGAGGTGATATGATCGCCGCGCGGTTGGGTGAACTGAGTTTAAATTGAATTTCATCCGCTTCAAGATGCGACAACACATCCACCACATAGGCGGAATTAAATCCTATCTCAAGGTCGTCATTATTGTAGTCGCACGAAATTTTTTCCTTTGCTTCGCTTCCAAAATCGACATCTTCTGCCGTTACTTTTAATTCGTCCTTCGAAATGGTCATCCGGATTTGATGGGTTGTTGAATTTGAGTAGAGCGAAACACGGCGGACCGATTGAAGCATTTCATGTTTATTGATGATCAGCGACTTTTCGTTGTCGAGGGGAATCACCGTTTCATAGTTCGGATATTTTTCTTCGATCAATCGCGAAATAAGCGACGTATTGTCAAATTTAAACATGACATGCGACTTGCTGATCAACACTTTTACTTCGGTGCCGACGGAGACTTTATCGAACAGGGCCAACGCCTTTGACGGAATGATGATGTCTTTCGGTTCTTTGCCACCGCCGACATTCTTGTTGATAATCCTGACCAACCGGTGTCCGTCCGTTGCAACCGCGCGAATTTCATTTTTGGTGAATTGCAGCAGCACCCCCATCATCGAGGGACGGAGCTCGTCCACGCTGACGGCAAACAATGCCGTATTGACCAGTTTCTGCATCAACAAAACATCGATGGCTGTTTCCGATTCGCCTTTAAATTCCGGAATAGTCGGAAATTCATCGCTTGCTTCCCCGGTCAGCGTGTATTCACCGTTTTCCGTTTTCATTTTTATTTTATTTGACTCTTTGTCTGCCGTCACGGTCACAAGGGTATCGGGTAATGCCCTGACGGTATCAAAAATTCTCTTTGCAGGAATGGCCATCATTCCATTCTGGCTTCCCTGGACTTCCAATGAAACCGAAATCGAAATTTCAAGGTCGGTCGCCGTGATTTTTAACGTATTTCCGTGGATATCAAATAATAGATTTTCAAGTATTGGCAGTGTTGATCGTGTCGGTACGACGCTGATGGTTTTTGCTAACGCTTTTTGCAAATCGGTGCTGCGCACTGAAAATTTCATGGAACGATCTCCTTAAAAAGTGGGCTACAACGTGGAAATTTTGTAATGAAATATACAAAAAATGTGTTTGAAACCAAAGCAATCTTCTCTTGTAACTGTCATATTTCTTAGCAGGTTATAGAGTATTATAATAGATTATTTAAAAACAAATACTACTAATAATAATACGGTGAATATGTTGATAAAAAAACGAACCCCGTCAATTTGAAGAGGTTACCAGTGAACACCGAAGTGAATGCCTTGTGTATAACACCGGCGTTATTCACAAAAGAAAAATTTAAAAACATTTCATCGTCAACCGGTGTTGTTATTAACATTCAACACACACACATTCACACACCATCCACAATAAAATGTGTATAAAAGAAAATCCCATTACGATAAATTTCATAATGGGATTTTTATAGGCATCAGTATCGGTCATCACGTCGAATGAATCTCAATTTTTCTTTTTAACTGCTCAACCGTCGACCGGAATTTTGTATCAATCTTCAGCTGCTCTTCAACTGTCTGACAGGCATGAATGACCGTGCTGTGATCTCTCCCCCCAAAATTTAAGCCAATGGTTTTTAATGAACAATTCGTCAAATCTTTGGCAATAAACATTGCTACCTGACGCGCGATAACAACCTCCTGTTTTCTCGTCTTTGCCCGCAGGAGATCGTTTGGAATATCAAAAAATTCCGAAACCAGCCGTTGAATTTCTTCCACTGTTAACGGCGAACGGACATCGTTGACTATTGTTCGAAGGACCTCGCGTGCGAGATCGATATCAATATCTTTTCCTTCAAGGGAGGCCTTAAACAAGAGGCTTGTGTAGCACCCCTCAAGTTCACGAACATTCGATTTAACGTTTGCAGCGATAAAATCGAGCACCTGATCCGGAATAAAAACACCCTCATCGTCGCACTTTTTTCGCAGGATAGCGGTTCGTGTTTCAAGGTCGGGCGGCTGAATATCGGCCGTTAAACCCCACTGGAAGCGCGAAATCAACCGCTCATCAAGCCCCTGCAGTTCTTTCGGCGGTTTATCAGAAGAGAGGATGATCTGTTTTCCCAGCTGATGAAGGGAATTAAATGTATGGAAAAAACTATCCTGTGTTTTTTCCTTTCCCGAAAAGAACTGAATATCATCGACAATGAGAATATCCATACTGCGGTAAAAATTCGAAAAATCGCTCGTCTTATCAGCACGAATAGCATCGATAAATTCAATGGTGAATTTTTCACTGGAAACGTACATCACCCTTTTTGCTTTTCCATTTTCAAGGGCATAATTTCCGATTGCCTGCATTAAATGCGTCTTTCCGAGCCCCGTTCCGCCGTAGAGCACAAGCGGATTAAAAGAAGTCCCGCCGGGATTATTTGCAACGGCCGTTGCTGCCGCCCTTGCCAGCTGATTGCTTTCCCCTTTAATGAAGTTGGAAAACGTATATCGCTTGTTTAAAAATGTTTGCTCGTACGGAAGGGGCAGCGCGGATCCGTGAACATCGGATTTTAGCGAAATATTTTCAGACAGTTTATACGGAGTTTCCGTCGGAACAACAACCATTGATGCGGACGGTTCGTCGACAGTCATCACATTGTACGTCAGCGTAGCCGACGACCCCAGCACTTTTTCAAGAGAGGAAGAAATGAGGGAATAATAATGTTCCTCGAGCCATTCATAAAAGAACTGACTCGGCACATTGATAGTCAGCTCCCCGTTTTCCAGCTTAACCGGCTTAATGGGTTCAAACCAAGTTTTAAAACTTTGGCTGTTTATTTGCCGCTGGACAAGAGAAAGAATCTCAGACCATACTGTTTCAACAACGGGCAGGCCGGGGTGAGGCAAAGATTCAGAATTATCAAAATATGTTATCATAAAAAGCCCAAAGACTTATCAACAGCAAACATCGAATTATTCACAAAGTTATTAACAAACCAAAATTTTCAAAAATCACAACTTATAGCAAAAGAAAGAATTATACACATTAATTTCTATGTTCTAAACGATTGAAATATATATAAGAAATAACCCGCATTCAGAACTTATCAACATTAGGAGGACTAAGCAAAAAATTCAAAAATTACGGTTTTCAATCCGGGCGATTAGCATAAGAAGTTATCCACATTTCATCAACACGGCATTCTATTGATGGTAACCTTACATATATACGAAGAAACTGTGTGAAGTCAAGAAAAAAAGAAAGAGATTCGGGAAAATAAATGTTTCCGGGTGAAAATACGTCTTGTTTGTCCGCGGCATTTTTCGTATTTTTATTTGCTTTTGTTTAATTAAGGAGAAAAAATGAAACGTACATTTCAACCACACAAGCGCAAAAGAAGAAATACACACGGGTTCCGCGCGCGTATGGCAACAAAAAACGGCAGAAAAGTTCTTTCCAGCCGGCGAGCCAAAGGACGTCACAAACTCACCGTCAGCGACGAGCCGCGGTCATAATCGCCTCTCGTCTGCGGACTCCCCAAGAAAAATTTTGAATCATCTCATCGTTCATTTGGTTGCGGCGTTTTGAGTGCGACAGACACTTCCAAAATCCAACATCTTACGCGGATATAAAAGATTCAGCAGGGTTCTTCATGAAGGGAGCAGTCTGTCCGGTGAAAACCTTCTCTGTTTTGTTGCGCCGTCCGTCGAGGCAAACAATCGAAATATTGTCGTTGGATTTTCAGTACCAAAAAAAATAATTCCGCTGGCAGTTCACCGCAATGCGATCAGACGATTGATCCGTGAAGCCGTTCGTAAGCACATCCACGAGCTGGAAGACGCGTTGAAGATCAACAACAAGAAGGTCGACGTTGTGTTGATGATTAAAAATAACCGTTTAACGAGAGATCGGGAAATTTCCGTGGATGCGATTGAGGACGATTGGCTGATCTTTCAAAGAGAAATTGAAAAGATGATATGAAAAAAATTTTTATCTTTTTCATCCGTCTGTACCAAATGATCGTTTCGCCCTTCCTTCCGGCCAATACATGCCGGTTCTTCCCAACCTGTTCCGCCTATTCGATTGAAGCGATCCAGAGACACGGCGTTCTGAAAGGATCGGTGCTTGGGTGCAAGCGAATTTGCAAGTGTCATCCGTACCACGACGGCGGCTACGACCCCGTACCTGAAAAATTTTCATTCACGAAACAAGACTAACATGGGAAAGCAAGAAACCTTCGGATTTATTTTAATTGCAGCCGTGCTGATGGCATGGATGTATTTTACGTCGCCGCAGCGTCAGCCGGTTCAGGATAAGAATATCGTTCCGCAAGAATTGGCGAACGATTCTGTTGCACAAAAAACGGAGCCGGAACAGCCGGCCTCCCGCCCGGCCGAGAATCAACCGCCGCCGACCGCCCCCTCCCTTGATTCGCTCGGAAAATATTTTTCGGGCGCAGCAACGGGCAAAGAAAAAACATTCACGATTGAAACCGACGATTACATTGCAGAGCTTTCGAGCAAGGGGGGCAACATAAAGAAGTGGACCCTGAAAAACTATAAAACGTGGGATCTGCACCCCGTTCAACTTGTGAACGGCGGAGGAGATTTTAATCTTCTCTTTTCCACATCGGACGGGAAATTGATCAACACCAAGGAATTGTATTTTGATGTTCAGGCGCCGATCGGCGGGAAGGCCGTCTTGACGGGAGACGACCAGCTTGTTGTTTCTTTCGTTCTGAATGCCGGCGGCGGCACGATCACCAAAAAACTGACCTTTAAGAATTCGACCTATGATTTCGATGCGGAGGTGTCGCTCAACAGACTGCAACAGGTCATCGCCAATTACGAGTACCAGGTATTGTGGGAGAACAGCATTCGGTACTGCGAATACAACAGTGTGGACGAATCAAATTCAGCCGCAGCGTACACGTTTGGCGGCGGTGAACTGAAGGAAATAAACGCCTCTTCTGCCGGCGAGACCGTAAAAGCAGAACCCTCGGGCGCCACCGACTGGGTTGCTATCCGAAACAAATATTTCGCCGTCGCACTGCTCTCCGAAGACAAAAAAGCCAACGGCGCATATCTCGAGGGAGAGCACATCCCCGCCGACAACAACGGCGTTGTCGAAGCATATTCCGTCGCGATAAAATATCAGTATACAACAGACAACGAAACATCGAAACTGAAAGTTTTTATCGGGCCGCTGAGTTTCTCCATCATTAAAGGGTACGATCGCGGACTTGACCACATTATGACCCTCGGCTGGTCGTGGATCCGTCCGATCACGGAATATCTTTTTATCCCCCTGTTTCATTTTCTTCACACGTTTATTTCGAACTACGGGCTGGTGATCATCATATTCTCGATCATCATAAAACTGGTCCTCCACCCGCTGACGAAAACAAGCATGCGTTCCATGCGGAATATGCAGAAGCTTCAGCCGATGATGGCGGAACTGAAGGAAAAATACAAGAATGACGCCCAGCAGCTCAATATTCAAACGATGAAGCTCTATAAGGATTACGGGATCAATCCGGCGGGGGGCTGCCTGCCGATGCTGCTTCAACTTCCCATTTTGTACGCGCTCTATTCTCTTTTTTCCGCATCGATCGAACTGCGGCACGCTCCGTTTGTCGGATGGATCAAGGATTTGTCGGTTCCCGACGTGCTTGTCACCCTGCCGTTCACGCTTCCGCTGCTCGGTAATTATCTCAGCGGATTGACCCTTGCGATGGGTATCACCATGTTTGTGCAGCAAAAACAGACAGTGACCGATCCGACACAGAAAGCAATGATCTGGATGATGCCGATCATGATGACGATCATGTTCAACCATTTCCCCTCCGGATTGAACCTCTATTATTTCGTGTTCAACATCCTTTCGATCGGTCAGCAATATTATTTCAACAAGATCCACAGCAGCGAACCGCTGAAGAAAATCCCGGAAGGGAAACGCAAGAGCGGATTCATGGAAAAGTTGACAAAGAACCTTCCGAAACCGCCGCAGAAGTAAGCGGCAGGACATGAGACGTACATAAAAAAAGGGAAACCGAATCCGGTTTCCCTTTTTACTGTACGCTGTTTTAGATTTTACTCTTCGTGTTTTGCGGAATCTGCCGCCATGAACACTTGAAGTTTTTCGCCGAGCCAGCCGCCGACGAGGGATAAAATGAAACCTCCGACCAGTCCTTCTGCAACGTACACAAACTCATCCGCCATCAGCAGGCTGAACACGTAGAGAAACAATCCGTTAAGGATAACGCTGAACGCTCCCGAGACAGCCGCTTCTTTGATCGTTACACCCGGCGAAAAATATCCGACAAGCATTCCGGAGAGGAGAAAACTCGCCCCGAACGCGATCAAAATTCCGCCAAGCGAAAACTTAAGAATGGCGAAACCGCCGATGACAAAAAAGGCGCTTAGGGTGAAGGCAACAACGGTGCCGGCGATAATCCATCCCCACTGAAGCTTTCCGCGTTTTTCTTCTTCGAGTTCTTTTGCCGCCTCTTCCGGTGTTACTTGAATTTGCTCGCCGACCCAGCCGCCGACAAGACCGAGCAGCAAACCGAGCACCCCGCCGGCAACGAGTTCCAGAGCGCTAAATTGATAATCAAATCCGTAGATAAGAATCAATCCGACAATAACGATTGTTAATGCGCCGCCGATTGCCGGCTCTTTCAGCGTGTATCCTTCGGATTTATACCCGATCACAATTCCCATCACCACAAACCCTAACAAACTCATAAACGTCGGGATGAGAGGAATATGGAATGTTTGAGCGATCATTTGATGAAGGGATAGGCACAACACGGTTCCGGCAAGCACACCGATAATGATCCACTTCCACTCCAAACCTTTGGATGTGGTCGCTTCTGTTGTCATGCAAAAACTCCTATGATTAATGGTGGGATGTGTTAAAATAAACTGTGAAAATTTGGTCAATTCTTGATTGAAAGTCAAGGAACGATTCGTGAAAGGAAAAAATTACCCGTCGCCGAATTCCCTTGCACGAGATGAAAAATTTGATAGCTTTTACTATCGAATTGATTGAACGGGTAAGGGAAACATGATCGGCGGAGAGATATTTTTCATAAACGCATTGGCGTTGGCGATCGATGTGCCGGCCTACCGGAATTCATTCTGCCGCCCAAACCAACACTCCACAGCAGCAACAAACCAATACATCCACCAATGACTATGGCATCGTTACCAAAACCGATCGAGGCACTCCAAAAAGTCAGCAACACATTTACAACGTTCTTTGAAAGCAGCATTTCCGGCGGAGTGATCCTGCTTCTTTGTACGGCATGTGCAATGGTGTGGGCAAACTCCCCCTATGCACAATCGTATGGTGAATTGTGGGAATACCGTGTGTCGATCGGCATAGGGCAATTTGGTCTTTCCAAAACGCTTCATCACTGGATCAACGACGGATTGATGGCAGTCTTCTTTTTTATGGTCGGTCTTGAGATCAAGCGCGAACTGCTGGTCGGCGAACTTTCATCCCTCAAAAAAGCGATGCTTCCAATCGTGGCTGCAATCGGAGGAATGATCGGACCGGCACTGATCTACACCGCATTCAATGCCGGCACACCGGCAGTTTCCGGATGGGGAATCCCGATGGCAACCGACATTGCCTTTGCTCTCGGCGTCCTTGCGCTGCTGGGCGACAGGATCCCGGTGATCCTGAAAGTGTTTCTTGCCGCATTGGCGATCGTTGACGACATGGGGGCCGTCTTGGTGATTGCAATATTTTATACGTCCGAACTGGCGCTGCCGGCGCTTCTCCTCGGCGGGGCAATATTTATTCTTCTGCTTCTCGCGAATAAAATGAATCTGCGCTCTCCAATCGTTTATTTTGTCCTGGGTGTCGGTCTCTGGTTTTGTTTCCTCAAATCCGGCGTTCATGCCACTGTTGCCGGCGTATTGCTGGCAACCACGATTCCCGTGACGACAAAGATCAACAAACGAAAATTTTTAGCCGAGGCGAAATCCGCAATCAATGAACTGGAAGACGATCAGTCGACAAAAAGCGAAAACGAATTAATCCACACCGTGGCGGCACTGAGCGAAGACGCGCAGTCTCCGCTTCACCGCTTTGAACATGCGCTGCAGCCGTACGTTGCCTTCTTTATCATGCCGGTTTTTGCCGTTGCGAATGCCGGCGTTGCGCTCCAATCAGGAATTATCTCTTCAATGTTTTCTCCGGTGAGCCTCGGAATCATCGCCGGGCTTATTATCGGAAAACAGACGGGCATTGTTCTGTTTACATGGCTTGCCGTTCAGGCAGGGATTGCGGCGCTTCCCGATATGATGTCGTGGAAAATGATCTACGGCGTGTCATGGCTCTGTGCGATCGGATTTACGATGGCGCTGTTCATTGCGGGACTTGCGTTCGATGATGAAGCAGCATTGAATACGGCAAAGATCGCTATCTTAATAGCCTCGAGCATTGCAGGAATTGTCGGCCTGGTGTTGTTGCGGCGCAGCTCCAAAAAGAGGTTAGAGTGATGAAGGCGAAAGCAGGGCCATCAATTCATTAATATCTCCGAAACTCCAATTGACCTTGTTGGCGAGAATAATGACGGTTGCGTGGTCTTCCAACCGCCGGACGAACAGACTGTTATATCCGCGCCACCATCCGCCGTGATACACGATCTTGCTTCCATCCTCGAGCGTTGTTATTCTCCACCCAAATCCGTAATTATTCTTTCGTTTGCGGTCGTAGCTGATCGGTTCAAAGGCTTCTTCCAGGGTCGACTGCTTCAGGATTTTTTCCGTATAGAGCGCCTGGTCCCAAAGGAACAGATCATCCACGGTAGAGAACACGCCCTTATCCCCGACAACCCCGCTTAAAAAATCATCATACGCCCGCCGGCGGTTTCTGCTGTACCCGTTCGTTTCATATTCGATCGTTTTTTTGCTCTTCGGATTGTAGACAAATGTGTTGTGCATGCCGAGCGGCATGAAGACATTCTGTTCCATAAATTGATCGAACGGCATCCCCGAGACCCGTTCGACAATAATCGCAAGAATTGCATATCCGGTATTACTGTATTTATACCGGCGATCGGGCATAAATTCGACACCCGGTTTGTATTGGATCAACATTTCAAGCACGTCGTTGTTGGTAAGAAATGTCCGTTTATTGCGCCAGTACTTCCCCGAAAAATACATGTAATTCGGGAGTCCCGAACGGTGGGCCAGCAGCTCCATCACCGTAATATTCTTATAGGGAAATTCCGGAATGAATTTCTGGACAGTGTCTTCATAGGCAATCAGTCCGCGTTCGTGGAGCATCATGATCGCTACCGCAGTAAACTGCTTGCTGACGGAGGCAAGCTGAAATACCGACTGGATATTTAAAGGCTCTTTTTTCTTCAGGTCGGCATACCCGAACGTATTTTTATAGATCACGGAGTCGTGCAGTGCAACGAGAACGTTTCCGTTGAAACCGCGTTTTTTCCAGAAATACGAAAATGCCGAATCAATTTGTGTTGTCGCATAGGTATACGGCGACGCGGTCCGCTCAACAGGCCTGGATTCGCCCCCTCTTGCAGAATTGTTCTCTGTAAAAAGAAGAGAACCTACCGCCGCAATCAGGACAAACGAAAAGGTGTACGTAATTTTAACCATGAGACCCATTCTGTGGAGATTTGGACACCCAGTAAGATAAAAACCTGGGAGGAGTTTTCCAATAGTTTTAAATTGCGATATAAACACAAACTCCCTCTCGTTAAAGAGGGAGTTCTCCGGGAATAAAGAACATCGTGCTTAAGAATTAATCTGTTACCGCACCCAGGGAGCTGGTGGAAACAAGTTTTGCATATTTTGCCATCACACCGCGCGTATATTTTGCAGGAAGAGGTTTCCACACGGCTCTTCTTTTTGCGATTTCATTTTCATCGACATTCAATTGTAAAAGATTTTTCGTTGCGTCGATTGTTACAGAATCCCCTTCATTGATCAATGCGATCGTACCGCCGACCGCCGCCTCCGGAGCGACATGGCCGACAACAACACCGTACGTTCCTCCCGAAAAACGTCCGTCGGTGATCAATCCCACCTTATCGCCGAGTCCCCGTCCGATGATTGCGGATGTCGGTGCAAGCATCTCGCGCATTCCGGGCCCCCCTTTGGGCCCTTCATTGCGGATGACAACAACATCTCCCGCCACAATTTTATTTTCCGTGATCGCTTTCAGCGCATCTTCTTCAGATTCGAACACGCGCGCCGGGCCGGTAATGGCAGGATTTTTCACTCCGGTTATTTTTGCCACGGCCCCTTCAGCGGCAAGATTTCCTTTTAAAATCACAAGATGGCCTTCTTTATAGAGCGGCCGGTCAAAAGGATGTATCACATTCTGATCTGCCCGCGGTGCCGCGGGAACATCCTTTAAAACTTCTGCGATCGTTTGCCCCGTCACGGTCAGGCAATCGCCGTGCAGCAGTCCGTTCGCCAGGAGCATTTTCATCACCTGCGGAACGCCGCCGGCTTTGTGAAAATCGACCACGAGAAATTTTCCGCTCGGTTTCAGGTCGCACAGCACGGGAACCCGTTTGCGGAGTGTTTCAAAATCATCGATGGTCAGCGGGATATTGGCGGAGTGGGCGATGGCCAGAAAATGGAGCACCGCATTCGTCGACCCGCCGATGGCATTGATGACCGTGATCGCATTTTCGATGGATTTGCGGGTGATGATATCGAGCGGCTTGATATTTTTTCTGACAGCATTCATCAGCACTTTTCCCGATTCGTACGCACCGTCGGATTTTTCTTTATCCTCGGCAGACATCGTCGACGAATACATTAAACTCATTCCCAGCGCTTCGAATGCGGACGACATCGTGTTGGCTGTGTACATTCCGCCGCACGAACCGGCTCCGGGGCAGGAAAAGCATTCAACATCCTTCAGCTCGTCAATGGTAATTTTTCCGGCGCTGAACTGCCCGACCGCCTCGAAAGCGCTGACGATATTAAGATCTCTTCCGTCTTTCGGATGATGTCCCGGTTTGATTGTTCCGCCGTACACATACACGGCAGGAATATTCATGCGCGCCATAGCGATCATTCCGCCCGGCATATTCTTGTCGCACCCGCCGACGGCGATGACGCCGTCCATACACTGTGCGTTACATGCTGTTTCGATTGAATCGGCAATCACTTCCCGCGATACAAGAGAGAATTTCATTCCTTCAGTGCCCATCGCAATACCATCGCTCGCGGTAATTGTTCCGAAGAGTTGCGGCATACCTCCCGTCTCTTTAATTCCTTTTTCGGCAGCAGCGGAGAGCTCATTCAAGCCCATGTTACAGGGGGTGATCGTCGAATATCCATTGGCAACGCCGATGATCGGTTTTGTGAAATCATTGTCTCCAAACCCGACGGCACGCAGCATTGCCCTGTTCGGCGTCCGGTTCGTTCCCTGTGTAATTATTTTACTTCGTTCGTTTTCCATAGGTCATTTCAATAAATAAGTATATCTATCATGTTGAGTTGTTATTGAAATGTAACCTTTTTTATGAAAAATTCAACGGAAACGAAAAGTTAATTGATTATCGATGTAAGAAATGTTTTTGGAGACTTCGACTTACCCGGCATCTCATCCCGGATAAAACAGTCCGCTTCACCGCCTTTAAAGAATTTGCATGCGGAACAACATTTATTTACTTTAGCGCGTAACAGGGAACATCACATCGTAGTTTATATTTTCATTTCCACCCCCGGAAACCACTTGTTCGCTTTTCCCTTCTGACACTGTGTTTTTAGTTTTTTAATTAACATGCCACGGTCATTTGAGAAAATAATTTTCGATCATCGGTTTGTTAATGTAAAACAAAACATTATCAATCACGCCGGTGTTTATAGCCCGTCCTCTACGAACACATCATTCTCATTTATCCAATATTTATTTCCAAGGGGGATTTATGAAAAATTATTACCTCACCACGTTAATTTGCCTTTTTATTATTTTTGAAGCAGGAACGCTTTCAGCGCAACCGGGAAAGATTGATACAAAATCTGCTTTTTTTAGCGGCACTCCAGATCGAATCAGAATCGCCGATTCGTCGCCGATCAATCCCGACGCAAATCCGTCTGCATACCAGATCAATGGAACCGACATCTCACTGGAAGCGTGGATTTTTCCGATCGATATTCCGGCGGGGACCGATTCACGGTATATTATTTCGCGTCCTGCGAATACCGGTTTTGGTATAGATCCGTATCAGACATTTGCACTGATGATATACGGCGATGCACCATTTTCTCATCAACCCAGGATCGGAATTTCAATATCCGACGGAACTCACCCCTCTGGAACGGGATTTGAAGTGTTCGTTGAAGATACCGCAACGGTCAAGGTTGGCCAGTGGACACATGTGGCGGGAACGTATGATGGCAATTTGGTGAAACTGTATATCAACGGAATTATGGTTCATTCACTGCCGTTAAGCATCAGTATCGGCACAGGTTCAACAGGTCTTTATGTGGGAGGAACTTCCAGCGGATATTTTAAAGGGTTGATCGATGATGTACGATTGTGGAATAGTACGCGGACAGAATCGGATATTCATTCGTATAAGGATTCCACTCTTGTCGGTAATGAATCAGGCCTGGCCGGATACTGGCCGTTGGACAGCACATATGATTCGGGTGGAAATGTTGTAACGGTTGATATCACTTCTAATCATAACGATCTTGTTGTACAACCAAATGCAAAACTGCTCCCATTCCCCCAAGGTTCGACCGTTGAAATTGGTCCGAGCTATATCACGATTAATTCTTCTTTTCAACAAGCACTCACGGGAGAATTGTATTTTGGAAAATTGATAAGCGACGGTTGGCCGAAACCAACCTTTTCTGTTTCACAAAAGCCGCCGGGGATGGGATTTGCCGACGATTCAGTTTTGTGGATAGCCGCCGATAATCAATTCGGTTGGTTCTCGATTATTGCAACAGCGACCAATGCTTTTGGATCAATTACGGATACGGTCAATATCTTCTCAGAGGCAATCCGTCCGGCAGTGAATCAAGTTCAGATTGATGTCACTCACCGGGGAAAACTTGGTGCATGGGGCCAGTATGGCAAGGGTGTTGTGTATAAAAATCGAAACGGAGTTTTCTCGGGCGACTTCAGTCTTGTTGATCGCAACAATTCAAAATTTGCCGGAGGACTTTATACGACGGGAAACAGTTTCCATCCACTGGAAGGATTTTCTGACCTTCCGAGTAAATTCTCTGGATTCTCTGCATTTAAAACTTCGTTTGATGATGCATGGGAAACCCCCAATAAGATCGGCGTCAAAGTCATTCAAACCACATTTAGTTCTACCGGTCAAGATAATGACAAATATGCGATCATCGAATATAAAGTGATCAATACATCGGGTGCATCAATTGACGACATTTTTGCACAATTCTCAATCGATTATGATATCGGATACTACTTGGGTGACTGGGGAGGATACGATTCTCTACTGCAAATGAGCTATGGATTTGAAGTCGGGGGAGAAAATGATCCGAATTATTATGGTTTCTCTTTACTGAATAAACCGACAAGCGGTGCCGCTCTTGTGTACGGCGGACTTGGAGATGTCAACTATTTTCGCTCGACAACGCATCTTACAGAATTTATCCGTTCACCCCTAACTCCCGGAGATACACGGAATCAAATCAGCACAGGTCCGTACACAATGCAAACGGGAGATACGTTGACAGTTGCTTTTGCCTTCTACGCAGGCGATAATCTTAACGATATCAGCAAATCGGCACTCTTTGCACGACAGGTATACTCCGAGGGAGGGATGCCCAGCTTAAACACGGCGACCATTACGGAAATTACCGATGTTCCAAATGATAACGGAAAACAAGTGCGTGTATCATGGAAATATTCACCGAAACCTGCGGCGAACGGAGTAACACAGTTCTCTCTCTGGAGAATGGATCCTGAACGAACTTATATTGATGCGGCCCCAGCGCTGAATGATACAATGTATTCTATCGTTTCTCCCACCCTATTCGATTCCACAAAATCAAAAGGTATGTTTGCTTCAACATTTCAAATTCTGGCGCATACGGAAAATCCCGGAATTTATACAATGTCACCGTTCCTGAGCGGCTATTCTCTTGATAATCTTTTCCCCCAGGCTCCAGCGAATCTCAATGTGATCAAAAATGGACCGACGGAAAATGCGCTTCGGTGGAACAGCGTTCCCGACGACGATGTACAGTATTACAAAATCTACCGCGGAACGTCGTCGTCATTTGCATTAAACGGCAGTTCCTTTCTTTCCGTTGCCCTTGATACACTCTTCATTGACAGCAATATTCCTTCTGAAATAAAATACTACTATAGCGTCACCGCCGTTGATTTTTCAGGGAATGAGTCACAGTCCGGCGGAAGCGTAACAACGTCGATAAGGTCAAAAGGTGATCTTGTGCCGGACGTTTATTCTCTTGAGCAAAACTATCCGAATCCGTTCAACCCAAATACAACAATTTCATTTGGATTGCCAGAAGCAAGCAATGTAATGCTTTCCGTGTACGATGCTCTCGGAAGGGAAGTCGAAACTCTTGTCAATGAACAGCTTTCTGCCGGATTCCATGGGTATGTGTGGAATGCGGGAAATCTTTCAAGCGGCATATATATCTATCGGATAACAGCAACGGCAATTTCGGGAGAAAAGAAAGAACCTTTTACCCGGGTTAAAAAATTGCTCTTAATGAAATAGATAAAAGAACACTATTAATTCTTAAAAATTGTGTAGGAAGTGTGAACGAATAGGCGTATCTTACTAACGTTAATCGTACACCGTAGTACCTCCCAACAGTTGGGAGTTTTTCCGCTTTATGTTACCTGTTTTCGATGGATCGTATTGTTTCTTTTTTAGAACACACCATCAGGTAGTACAGACGGGTTTTCTCGGAGTACACCGCGTCCGGAGGTCTAGCCGGACAATTAAGAAAGGATGTGTTCCATGGAAAAAGGAACAGTCAAATGGTTTAACGGAGCAAAAGGCTTCGGATTTATTTCACGCGCAAACGGCGAAGATGTATTCGTACATTACAAAGCGATTGCCAGTGAAGGGTATAAAAACCTGAACGAAGGCGATAAAGTTGAATTCGAAGTGCAGAACGGCCCGAAAGGCCTTCAGGCAGCGAATGTGACCGTTGTCTAATCGTCAGCAGAGTTCAAAGCTCAGCAACCCCGTCCAATTTTTGGACGGGGTTTTTTGTTTCGGTCCGAAAAGCTTCAGTTGATTTTTCAATGCAATTTCGGTACTCTTTTTCAGCACAACCACTCGGGGGAGCGTTGTCCTTTGGAACCATTCGATCAGTACCGCAGCGGCATCATTCAAGCTTTAGAAGAGGAAAGCACTTCGCTTTCCGCCGCAACGCCGCACCTCGCGGTTCTGTCGAACGGAACACGACAAAAAACATTTTCCGACCACGCCGTTTACCAATTCGAAATTCCTGATAATTTTTATTTTGCGGCGGGAATGACGATCAACTGCACGATCGGAACACAATTACAGTATTCCTTTTCCGCTCTTGTTGCCGATCTTCGCGGACAGTTTTTATTCCTTACGTTCCCCGGAGAAATGGGAGAGAGCATTCCGGAACTTCACTGCTCGTGGAATCCGTCGGAGATAGCGGAGAAACTTCTGGACCGGTGGAAAACCCTTCAGCCGAGCATCGTGTGCGAATTGCTGATTCAGCGGATGTTCAAGAACAATTTCCGGTTTGTGACGCGCGATCCGATTTTTCCGTCATCATTTTCGCCGTCGCAGCGCACGGCGGTCCAGCAATCGTTTGCGCGAAGGATCTCGTTCGTAATCGGCGAGCGGAAACGGGGAAAGACCGGCGTTGCCGCATCGCTTATTTTCAACGCGCTGCGCGACGGAAAAAAAACCCTCTACCTTGCCTCAACATCGGAAAGCCTGTATCACTGCATGAACGAAATCATCCTGCTGAATCCATCCATTGCCGAAGAGTATATTGCGCTGATCGATCTCGGCCTGGATTTGCAGCCCTCCCTCGAGATGGAACATACCGCGATACGGGGACTTCACACCGGCGGAAGCGATTCCGACAGGCAAA
>Ga0172379_10002544_pt1 | contig 31740 bp, 29 predicted proteins | sample GrowelOW334metaG_FD_119756 | JGI IMG/M metagenome (GOLD analysis project Ga0172379, IMG submission 119756) | Groundwater microbial communities from an aquifer near a municipal landfill in Southern Ontario, Canada - Groundwater well OW334 metaG | ecosystem: Environmental > Aquatic > Deep...
CATCTCTGCTTAGTTTTCAATGATCGCAAACTCAAACTCGATGTCTCTTCCGAAGCGTCTCGTCGTTTGTGGAGGGGAATTATAGGGGAATTTGGAAGGAATGTCAAGGTATTGGGGAAAGAATTTACCAAAATTCTCACTAATGGCTATTTTAAACCATTATATAGAGATTGACTTTTTTTAGACTACTATTTCTCGTGAAACATCCACCATTACTCCAATTTGACTCGTTCCACTTCCATGAACGACCCCTTGCATCGGTGAACAATCTCCGAAATCACGTCCATATCCGAGAATAATATGTTGATGAGAGGGGACAATATTGTTAGTTGGATCAAAATCAAACCATCCGAATCCTGGGATAAAAACTGAAAACCACGCATGAGAAGCATCCGCCCCGAATAATTTTTCTTCTCCTTCGGGAGGAAGTGTTTCGAGATAACCGCTCATATATCGAGCTGACAGCCCTATAGAACGCAATGCCGAAATCGCTAAATGGGCAAAATCTTGACAGACTCCTTTACGCTCTTTAAACACTTCTGCAATTGGGGTGCTAATGTCACTAAATCCTGAAACAAACTGAAAATCATGAAAAATACGCCCCATCAATTCTTCAACACTTTCATAGAGTGATTTTTTTGCTGTAAAAGATAGCATAACATACCCTCGTAAATCATGATTATTAAGCGATATAAAGTGACTAGGAAGACAAAATTGCTTGGCTTCAATAACATCTTTGGTATTTTGCCGCAGTGCATTCAGCACTTCTTCATAGCTTAATTCTTTGGAATTTTCTGCCAACGTACGATGATATTCAAGTGCATCAAGATCCATTGAAATACACGACTTAGCGGTTACATTAAGGTGATGATGTGATTTGCGTATGAGAAGATGGGTGAGATGATTGCCAAAATAATCGTCATAGCTTTCCATCTCTCCAACCAACGGATCGGTTGTAAGTGAAAAATCTATCAAGGTTTGAGAGGGTGTATTTCGAGGCTTCAACCGAACTAAGTTGTGACTAAAACTCACCCACTGCTGGTAGCTGAATTGAGTATTATGATAAATATGGTACAACATGGCTACTCGTCATAGTGAGAAAAATAGGTTTTTGAGAGTTCATCACTGGCAATAATCAGTTTGTCGGCGATGCTAGAGAGAAGATCATCCATAGCTTCACGCACAAAAGTGTCTTTTCCTACGGCACATAGTTGATCACTATGATGTAAACGCAACATCGAAAAAGCTTCAAATAGAGGTTCTTCGTATCGATTTAAATAGAGGGTATGTTTAAACTTTGGCAATTTTGGCACTACCTTTAAAAGTTGATTAATCTCACTGATAAGTGATTTTGGAAAATGGATATTCAACAATAAAAATTCACTCACTTGCGGTAAAGTGATCGACGAGCGGTAATAGGCGCGGTAGGCATTTAAACTTTCATTACTACTTAAAAGTGTTTCGAGTATCTCGTATTCACTAAACGGCTCGTACACTGATGTAAGCATAGAACGCGCTTTGGCGATTAAAAGTCCTGAACGCTCCAGTCGTGCCCCTATATCGTACAAAATCAACCCTTGTTCCGCAAAAAGGCTCTCTTCAATAAGAGCTTTGTACGCCATTAATTGTACTAATAACCCATCCAAACCTGAAATCATTTTTCGCTGGCTTGGCTGTGATTGACGAGAAAAAGTGTTCCATTCCCGTACGAGACGCTCCTGAATTCGCCACGATTCAAGTGGTAAAAGATTACGAGTGCTGGTCGATGCACCAAATAGCATAGTTATCACTTGAGAGAGTGACCCAATACGATGGGTATCCGTCATAACCGACCATATCTCTTCAAGAGGATCGGAAGTTTTCTCTCTCCCCAAAAAACCTGGATAGGTCATACTCAAATGAGTCAAGGTATTACAGAGGATCTCTTGTGCTTGTGTATCTCCGCACGTCTCATAACGCGTTGCATTGGCAAGGCTTTTTAAGGTTAAACGAACCATTCGGGCACTCATCACAACTCGCATCAAATAACGTCCCAGCCAAAAAAGATTTTCAGCACGGAGACTGGGGATATTTTCTAATGAATTTTCAGTAACAACCGTATTCATAAAAACAGTTGTGTCCTTTATAGGGGAAGATTGAGAAATACTTTGCGTCATCCCTTGCATACTCTGAGTCATCGAATTTGAGTCATCTAGTATCCATAAATCTTTACTGCTTCCACCGTTTTGACCTGTAACAAATAGAGTTTCATCACTGCTTCCGACTCGAACCAATGCACCTGGCATCACTTCATACTCGTCATGGGTTGCAATAGCGAAAGAGCGAAGGATTACTTTTCGAGGTTTTATCTCTCCATCAATAAGCGTTGGAGCTGTTGTAAACTGTACTTCTTCTTGCCCCACATAGCGGTATGGTTCTTCTAAAATCTTGGCGTAGAGCGATTCTTGTTCTTGAATCGATAAGTTTTTACCGATATAGGTTGAGGGTTCATCCCCTTGACGGTCAATTGTTTTGAGTATCAGTTTGGAAATATTCTCACGTACATATTCACGTTCTTTCTCCTGACCGCACCACCATGTGGCAATTTGGGGCAAAATTAATTCTTCATTTAAAAAGAATTGTGCCAATCGAGGCATAAAGGGGTGGAGTCCAAGATTTTCTAAAACACCTGAGCCTAAAGGGTTCGCCATTGAAACACCTTTTCGTCTAAGTACCTGCGTCAGCCCTGAAACACCCAAGCGTGATTCAGCGCGTAACTCCAATGGGTCACAGTAGCTCTCGTCGACACGACGGATAATGGCGTCAACGCGACGGAGTCCTTTGAGACTTTTGAGCCATAATGATCCTCCTTTTGCCAATAAATCTTGTCCCTGCACGAGAGTAAGTCCTAAAAAAGAGCTCAAATAAGCGTGTTCAAAATAGGTTTCGTTGTGAGGTCCTGGAGAGAGGAGAACATTGAGCGGTTCATTTTTAGTCGTATTGCCAAGCCCTAAAATCATTGATTTAAAATTTTCAAAAAAAGAGAAGAGTCGCTGAACGTCAATGTTGGTATGTAATCCTTGCATGGCACTGTTCATCGTTAAACGATTTTCTACTGCATATCCCAACCCTGATGGAGCTTGTGTTCTGTCATTAATCACCCACATTTTTCCATCAGGGCCTCGTGCTAAATCGACGGCTACCAACATCATAGGGTGTTCTAAATGACCAAATATCCCATGCACTTCTCGTAAAAATCCGTTGTGCCCATAAATAACTTCTGCGGGGACGATATCTTCTTTTAAGATTCGTTGCTCACCATAAATGTCTTTGAACAGTAAATTAATAAGTTTCGCGCGTTGTTGCACCCCGGCTTCAATGATTTTCCACTCACTGCTTGGCAATATCAGCGGGATGGGGTCAAGTCGCCATGGTCGGCTCATCCCATTGGGATCATTATAAACATTATACGTAACGCCGTTATCTTCGAGTCTCCAATCAATCTCTTGACGTTTGGCTCCCAATTGATCAGAGCCTAACGTTTCAAGATTGATTTTTAGTTGCTTCCAATGTTCTCTGACATTTCCATGTTCATCGAACATCTCATCGTATGACGACCCTTTATAATTCGTAAACATCATTAGAAATTTGGGCTCCACTTACGACGTAAATCGAGGGTGTGAGGATATTCCATCGTACTGCTTAACTCTTGATATGCGAATGTTTTTACTTTCTTATTCTTGGAAAAACCGCGTAATGTTTCCCCTTTCTCGTTGGATTCTTGCTCTTTGATCGGTGCTTTAACTGCTTCTACTTCCCCTTGAGTATGTCCAAATCCCCAATATCGGCTGAAACGGCGTGATTGCGCTTCAAGAGAGTTAATCGGGAAAGTATCATACGTTCTTCCCCCTGGGTGAGAAACCGAATAGGTAAAGCCTCCCAATGATCGCTTGCTCCATGTATCGACGACATCAAATACAAGCGGTGTATCTACTCCAATTGTCGGATGAAGTGCTGACCACGGTTGCCATGCACGATAGCGTACTCCTGCGACAAATTCACCCTCTACTCCCGTAGAACTTAGGGGTACTTTGACACCGTTACACGTAAGGATGTGTCGTTCACTCACAAAATCTTTGACTTTAACTTGTACCCGTTCTAGCGATGAATCGACGTAACGAGCTGTCCCTTGAGAACTGGATTCCTCACCCAAAACATGCCACGGTTCAATCCCTGCACGTAATTCACACTGAACCCCTGCAATCGTATCCATCCCATAAAGAGGGAAACGGAACTCGAAGAACGGATCAAACCAATCCAGTTCGAACCCGTACCCCTCGTTTTGTAAAAATTCAACCACATCACGGATATCGTCACGAACATAATGCTCGATCAAAAATTTATCATGAAGCTGTGTTCCCCAACGGACGAGTTTATGCTTGTACGGTTTGTGCCAGAAAAGCGACACGAGAGTACGCACCAACAACATCTGCATGAGAGACATTTGGGCATGAGGAGGCATATCAAAACCACGTAGTTCTAAAATCCCCAATCGCCCCGTCGAAGAGTCCGGAGAATAAAGTTTGTCGATACAAAACTCTGATCGATGGGTATTACCCGTAATGTCGGTAAGCATATGCCGAAACAATCGGTCAGTGAGCCAAAACGGAACTTCTTCCCCTTGCGGAATTTGTGAAAATGCAATTTCAAGCTCATAGAGATTCTCAGCACGTCCTTCATCCACACGAGGCGCTTGAGATGTTGGTCCGATAAATGACCCTGAAAAAAGATACGACAAGCCCGGATGGTGCTGCCAAAAGGTGATAAGAGAGCGTAACAAATCGGGATTACGTAACAGTGGGCTATCACTTGGAGTCAATCCTCCTACGGTGACGTGATTTCCTCCTCCTGTCCCTGTGTGTTTGCCATCTTGCATGAATTTTTCGGTTCCTAGACGTGAAAAATGGGCTTCTTCGTATAGGGTTCCAATAACATCCGTGAGTTCTTCCCAACTTGAGGTAGGGTGAATATTGACCTCAATAACCCCTGGATCAGGAGTAACACGCATTTTTTCGATTCGTAAATCACTAGGAGCTTCATACCCTTCGATCATAATAGGCATATCCAACTGTGCAGCGGTTATCTCGATAGAAGCAATCAAATCCAAAAATGCTTCTGCTTCTTGAATCGGCGGAAGGAAAAGATAGAGTTTTTGCTCTCGTATTTCGGCACAAATAGCGGTACGGACAAACGGCTCATAATCAGCACTTTTTTTCGTATTTTTGGTAGTTTTTTTCGCACGTTCTTCTACTGCTGTATGATACTCACCCAAAGCAGGATACGAAGCAAATAAATCGGGTTCGAAACTCTGTTCTAACTCTACATGAGGTTTAAGGGTCAGTGAATCAAGCGGTAAACGTAGTCCCAAAGCCGACGTTCCTGAAGCTAAAAATAGATGCCCACGACGAAATTCCCATCCAGACGTAACCCAACGAGTGCTTCCCCATCCCAATGGCAACACAAAACCTGTTGGAACATCTAACCCACGACTGAGCTGTTGTGCAAGGGCACGTCGTTCTAGTGGATCTTTGAGATTGGCTTTAAGAGGATCCACATCAATGGGTAACTGAGATTCTTGAAGCAATGCGACAAGAGGATCTTCAAATGCCCCTTGAATATTCTTATCACTGATTCCGAGATTAAGACTCAAACGTGCTAGAAACTTTTTCGCATCCTCATTGGTATATTCGAAGGTTTGATCCAATCCTGCCAAAAGATCAGGATTTTTCCACATCGGTTGACCATCTTTACGCCAAAAAATGGTAGACATCCAACGTGGCAACGGCTCTCCCGGATACCATTTTCCCTGCGCGTGGTGAAGCATCCCCCCCTTGCCAAAGGTTTTTAGAAGGCGACGGGCAAGAACATTGGCAAGTTGACGCTTATGAGGGCCATCCGCTTCGGTATTCCATTGTGGGGATTCTTGATCATCAATAGAGACAAATGTTGGTTCCCCCCCCATTGTCATACGAACATCATTTTTTACTAGCTCTTCGTCCACTTCATAGCCCAATGCTTTGATCGCGTCCCACTGCTCTTCGCGATATGGCTTCGTAACACGAGGAGATTCAAATACACGGGTGACGGTGTTGGAGTAGGTAAACTCTACTTCACACTTATCCATCCCACCCTCTACAGGTGCGGCACTCTCAGGACTTGGGGTACACGCGAGAGGAATATGCCCCTCACCTGCGAACAATCCACTCGTTGAATCCAAACCAATCCATCCAGCACCCGGAATATACACTTCCGTCCATGCGTGCAAATCGGTAAAATCTTCTGCAGGGCCACTTGGACCATCGAGCGATTTCACATCAGCGGCAAGTTGTACAAGATACCCCGAAACAAAACGAGCAGCAAGACCCAAATGACGGAATACTTGAACAAACAGCCATGCGAAGTCACGGCATGAGCCCAACTGTGTTTTCAACGTCTCAGCACACGTTTGCACCCCTGGTTCCATACGGAGGGTATAGTTTAAGTGTTTATTAACTTTGATATTAAGTTCTACGAGAAAATCATTAATAGGACGAGGGGTCAAATCAATAGAATTAACAAACTCCGCAAGCCGTTTCCCCTTTTCATCAATTTTCAAATACGGAGAGAGCTCTTTTTTGGTTGCTTTAGAGTAACTAAAAGGGAAATTTTCCGCACTCTCTTCAACGAAATAATCAAAAGGGTTAATACTTACAAGCTCTGCCAATACTTCAACATCAATCGAAAGTTCTGTCGTTTTTTCAGGGAAAACAACACGAGCGAGATAATTTCCAAAGGGATCTTGTTGCCAGTTAATAAAATGATTATCAGGCTTGATTTTCAGTGAATACGCCTCAATAGGGGTACGACTATGGGGTGCAGGACGCAACCGAATGATATGGGGAGACAAGTTAATTGGTTTATCAAAAGCATAGTGAGTTTTATGGGAGAGGACAACTTTGAGCGACATTGTGTTCCTTTGTGTCAGTTATTAGGGGTAAGGATAACATAGTTCTGAATAAAATAAAGACCTTAACGCCTCTATTTAGCATTAATGCTATAATAAGATAAAAAGAGGTGTGTATGATTTTCTCTCTTTCCCGAATGTTGAGCATTATTGGCGTGGCTATTTTTGCACTATTTCTTTATTTACTTCCCCCCCCTTTAGGAATTACCCATCAAGCGTGGCTATTATTTACGATCTTTAGTACGACGATACTCTCCATCCTCTTCAATATCCTCCCTATCATTACCGCCTCCATCATAGCACTAGCCGTCAGTGTTCTGAGTGGGGTTATGGATCCCAAGATTGCCTACTCAGGATTTTCAGAGAGTTTTATTCTCCTTATCGTCGCCGCTTTTTTGGTCTCACACGCTGTTCATAAATCAGGTCTTGGCAAACGGCTCTCTTTGCACATTATACGCAAATTTGGTTCTTCAACGTTGGGATTGGGATACAGTATCGTGGCTACGGACATCCTCATTTCTCCTGCATTTCCCAGCAACACTGCCCGTTCAGGTGTCCTTTACCCCATAGTGTATGGATTGGCACACGATTGCGGTTCCAAAGTCGCCGATGGTTCACGTCGCCGTGCAGGGGCATATCTCATGATGACCTCAATGGCGGGATTGACCATTTCTTCAGGACTCTGGCTCACCGCCATGGCGGTCAATCCTATCGGGGCAGGAATCGCCAAAACGATGGGAATCAACATCACCTTCGGTTCATGGCTTCTGGCTTCCATTGTCCCCACGTTAGTCGCCTTTATTGCCCTTCCCTATTTACTTTATCGACTTTTTCCTCCCGAACATACCTCCACACCCGACGCTCCTGCGCAAGCGATAGAGGCATTAAAAAAGATGGGAGCGATTAGTCGTAATGAGTGGATTACGGGGGGGGTATTTTTCTCTATGCTTCTGTTGTGGTCACTTTCGGGGATCTTTCCTATCGATAAAACTGCCGTCGCTTTTGGAGGGCTTGGGATTTTGATGGTAACACGTGTCTTTGGGATAGATGATTTTAAAGCCCAAGGGGAAGCACTCAGCACCCTAATATGGTTTGCGATTTTGTTTGCTATGAGTACGGAGCTTGCCCGTCTTGGATTTATGGGCTCCCTTGCCGAGGGTGCAAGCGATTATTTGGTGGGGATGTCGTGGATGAGTGTTTATCTCCTCCTTATCCTCATCTATGTCTTTATCCACTATTTTTTCGTCTCTCAAAGTGCCCATCTCCTCGCCCTCTTCGGTGTTTTTCTCACTATAGGAATTACAGCAGGGGTTCCGGGGGAACTTATGGCAATGATGCTTCTCTTCGCAACCAATTTTAATGCAATGATCACGCCCCAAGGCTCCTCGGCAAATGCTATCTATTTGAGTTCAGGCTACATCACCGCCCGTGAAATCTATATCTATGGGGGAGCCGTAACATTGCTCAACCTCATCATCTTTTTAACCATAGGAACCCCATGGATACTCTTGATCTCCCAATAGAAGAGCTCCCACTTCGTAAGCGATATATCGTAGTCACCATTGGTCTTATATTGATGACAGTGTGGGCAATTGCGCATATTATCCTATTCACCCCGTTGGGCAATTGGGTACTCTCTCCCCTGCTCCAAAATAAACTCACCTCAGCACTCCAACACCCCATTACCCTAAAAACGTTTACCCTCACCTCAGATAATTTTGAATTCTCTTTTGTCGATGAAGCAAACAATAGCGTGAATACCAAAGGTATTTATACCCTCATTCCTCCTCATATCAATGCCCTATACGATGCTAATCTCTCAAAGCTTGCAGGGATAAATACAACGAAACTTCCTATTGAAGCAAATGGAACCCTCCAAGGAGCGTATCACGATCTCCATCTCACGGGAGAAACTCATCTTTATTCGGGAAGTATTGATACCAACGCAACCTTGCACTTTCTCTCTCTAAGCTCCCTACAGCTTCAGGTCCATAATCTCCCCTATCAACCCTTTATGGAAACGTTCGACTACCCCCACACTAGCGATACAATCCTCAATGGAAACGTAAATATCAGTGGAATAGATAAGCGTGATATTATTGCCACGGGTCAACTCATGACGACTACCCACCACTTTAAGCCTTCCCCTCTCAAAGAGGATAATGAAAGTTTTGATTTTTGGTCGCTTCTCGCTGATAAAGAGGGGAAAATACACCCTTTCATTCTCCATACGGATCTAAATATCTCCGTCGATGAACTTGGGATCTTCGAACAATTTACGCACTACCCTCTACGCACCAAGGCAAAGATACATAGCATATTACGAGGGACACAAAACCATCTCAAGCTCAACACCACGGCTTTTGCTGCAGGGGGGAAAATAGATGCTACTCTAAATCTCTCCAAACTTCGCCCTAAAATGGTTAATCTCACCCTCAAACACGCCGATGCACTCTCCCTTTTTAAACTCATCTCCCTTCCTGCACCGATTACGGGAAATATTGATGGACAGCTCAATAGCGATTTTACCAATACTACTATCGCTTTAAATATCAAAAAAGGGCATACCCTCCCCTCTGTCCTTAAACGTCACTACAAAATAACGCAACCGCTTATCGCATTTAACTCCTCGATAAAAGTGACTCTCAAACCAAAGTCAATCCATTACAGCGGAACTTTTAAATCCGATTTAGAGGATATTCGCTTTGATGGCTCTCCCACTCACGACCAAATGCTCGATAATCTCTTACGTCAAATCAGTCACACTAAAGACAAAGGGGAAATTTAACCTCTCTGCTTATAAAGATTAAAGTTTAACTCTTCTATAATCATCTCAATTTCGAATAAAGGGTTAGGACGTATGACAATTGATGAAGAGATCTTTGCTAACGAGTTGGATAATCTTTATACGGCACTGCCTCTCCCGTTATTTGCATCGTGGTTTAATGCTATTTTTCTTGCGTGGATGCTAATAGGGCATATTGATACACCCGTTTTAGTTCTATGGATTATGATTAATACTCTTTTGACTCTGCTACGTTATGCTGGATATTTTTATTATCGACGTATGCGAGATAAACTCTCACCCCAAAAAGCCTATCTCCTTTATTTTATCGGATTAGCTTTATCGTCACTTCTTTGGGGTTCAAGCTCAGTTTTTTTATTTCCAGAATCTCTTTTATACGAACTTTTGGTTGTCTTTATCGCAGGTGGAATGGTGGCAGGAGCGCTAGGTTCCGTTGCTTATCGCTTCGAAAGCTATCTATTGTATAACCTCTCTATTTTACTTCCATTTATCGTTGTTTTGATTCTTAACTCATCGTATGAACTTCACATTATGGGATTTATTCTGATTCTTTTTAGCGGTATGCTGGTTGTTTCAAGTAAAAAATTTCATACGAACTTTCATAATGCCCTTGCCTTACAAATCAAGCAGCGAACTCTTTCACAATCACTCGTAATCGAAAAAGAACAAATTGCTAAACTCAATCTCAATCTCTCCAATGAAATTATCGAAAAAGAGAGTGCTCAAGCCAAACTACAAAAAGCACTGGATGAAGCCCAACAAGCCGCCCGCGCCAAAGATGCTTTTTTTGCAACTATGAGCCACGAATTACGCACTCCACTAAACGCTATCATAGGCTTTTCACAAATACTTCTAAGGAATAAGGAGCTTTCAGTAATCCATACCAATTACATCGACAAAATTCTCATTTCGGGCAATCGCCTCCTTGGTCTAGTCAATTCTATTCTCGATTTCTCCAAAATGCGCGCTGGAAAAATGGAACCTTCGATCTCTAGCGTTGCTTTAAATTCTCTTTTTCGTGATCTTAGCGTTCTAACCGAGCCTCTGCTACAAAAAAAATCAATCCACTTTATCTACCCGAAAGAGTGCAACAACTTTATCCAAGCCGATCCAAGAATGCTTCACCACATTCTCCTCAATCTTCTCAGTAATGCTATCAAATTTTCTCCTACAAATGGGATTATCACCCTCTCTTATGCAGAAGAAAATGGCTATTTATTTAGCGTGTGTGATAATGGTATCGGTATTGCGAAAGAGCATCTTGAGACTATTTTCGATCCTTTTACCCAAATCAAACGACAAGAGTATGAGCAACAAGGAACAGGATTAGGTCTAGCAATTGTACAAGAGATGGTACAAGCACAAAACGGGAAAATTTGGGTCGAAAGCACTCTAGGTCAAGGGAGCTGTTTTTACGTTTTGATTCCGCTGTAACTACACCATTCTATTCTGCGCATCGCTTAGTGTTAAACACAAAATGACCTGCTTGCCCTTTTGATGTAGAAGTTCTACTGCTTCGCTAAGAGTAGAACCTGTCGTGACAATATCATCCACTAAGATCACTTCTTCCTCTTTGAACGGTGAATAACTAAATTTTCTCGGGTTTTGTACTCTTTCTTCAAGCGTTTTACCCGCATATTTATACTCAGCCGTTGCTCTTATTTTTCCATAATGAGGGATGATATTATGGCTTTTTAAAGAACTATTCAACACGGCTGTATGCGAATAACCGCTTTTTGAAGTATCATCAACCCCCAGTGACGCAACCTTATTTTTGTACTGCCACGCTTGCGAAAAAGCTTTCAAAGAGTTATTTGCCAGAATTTTATAAATATAAAACCCTATATCGGTATGTTTGGTGAGAAGTAACGACTCAATAGCATCGTAGGGATAAAAAGAATAAACGGGGATGGAATCTAAGATAACACGTTTATGAAGCGTTGGAGAGAGAAGATTTTTTTGACACGTAGTACAGATATGCCAGAGACTAAATCTCTCACACATCAAGCAACGCATCTTAGTCCATTTTCAAGACAGACATAAACGCTTCTTGAGGAAGTTGCACTCTTCCAATCGCTTTCATCCGCTTCTTACCCTCTTTTTGTTTGTCCAGAAGTTTTCGTTTACGTGAAATATCTCCACCATAACATTTGGCAGTAACATTTTTACCCATAGACTTAACGGTCTCACGAGCAATCACACGATTTCCGATAGAGGCTTGGATGGCGACTTCAAAAAGTTGTCGTGGGACAATCTCTTTCATATTCTTCACCAATGCACGTCCTCTAAAATCAGCAGAAGTACGAGGAACGATAACACTGAGCGCATCAACAACTTCACCTGCTACACGCACATCCAGCTTGACGAGATCACCCTCTCGAAATTCGATTGGATCATAATCAAAACTCGCGTATCCTTTGGAAGTCGATTTAAGTTTGTCATAAAAATCGACAACAATCTCATTCATTGGCATTGAATAAATAAGCATTACCCGCGTCTCATTGAGATAATCCATCTTCTCTTGCATCCCACGCTTATTGGTGAGCAGTGTAATAACATTCCCCAAATAATCGGTCGGGGTAATAACCGTAGCACGAACGTATGGCTCTTCGATACGCTCGATAGATTGCGGTTCAGGAAGTTCGCTAGGATTTTGTACCTCGATCATTGAACCGTCTGTTTTATAGACTTTATAAATAACCGAAGGGGCAGTAGCGATCAAATCGAGATTAAACTCTCTCTCCAGTCGCTCTTTGATAACCTCCATATGAAGCATCCCCAAAAATCCAACACGAAATCCGAACCCAAGGGCAATCGACGTTTCAGGTTCATAGCTCAAAGAGCTATCATTAAGTCTAAGCTTATCAAGGGCATCACGCACCGCCTCAAACTCATCCGTATCGATAGGATAGAGTCCTGCAAAAACGAACGGCTTGGCAGGGGCATATTCAGCTACAGGGTGCGCCGTTGGATTTTTCGCATCGGTAATCGTATCGCCGACACGGATACTTCCGACATCTTTCACCCCAAGAACGACTATCCCTATCTCTCCCGCTTTGATCGTTTGCGTTTTTTTGCGATGAAGAGGGTGTGGATACATCAGATCAAGGACTTGATGATTTTCATCATTGTGCATGAGCTTAATCATCTGATTCATCTTGATCTCACCATCAAAGACACGAACAAGTGCCATCGCCCCTTGATACGCATCAAACCACGAATCATAAATAATCGCCTTGGTCGTCGCATTTTGATCGCCCGATGGAGCAGGAATACGCTCAACAATCGCATCAATAAGCTCACGGATACCTACCCCCGTTTTTGCCGAAATCAACAAGGCATCAGTTGCATCAATCCCGATAGTAGCTTCAATCTCCTCAGCAACACGCTCAGGCTCTGCGGAGGGGAGATCGATTTTATTGATAACAGGAATAAGCTTGAGATTATTCTCCATTGCCAAATAGACATTCGCAATCGTTTGCGCCTCCACCCCTTGCGCTGCATCAACAATAAGCAATGCGCCGTCACTCGAAGCCAGTGATTTGGAAACTTCATAACTGAAATCGACGTGACCGGGAGTATCAATCAGGTTAAGAACATAATGTTTGCCGTCTTTGACATAGTCCAAACGGACACTTTGGGCTTTGATCGTAATCCCGCGTTCTTGCTCGATGTCCATCGTGTCCATCATCTGCTTACCCATTTCACGCTCGGTGACAGAGCCACACTCTTGGATAATCCGATCTGCTAGTGTACTCTTGCCGTGGTCGATATGGGCGATGATTGAAAAGTTGCGTATATTATCCATAGGGTTTATTACTCATTTGATTTAATTGGTGAAATTATAGCCAAATATCAACCTCTTACTTCAATGCTTCAATATCAGCAACCGTTAACTCCGTCATCGTGGCAATCATCTCAATATCAAAACCACTAGTAAGCATTTTTTTTGCGATGGCTATCCCTTTTGTTTTTTCACCCTCTGCCTTACCATCACTAAAAGCGGTATCCGTCACAGCTTTAGCTTCATTGTAAGAAAGAACACTTTTTAAGTAGTCATCATATTGTTCGCTACTTAGGTGTGAAACGGCGGCAATATCGAACCCTTTTTGGAATATTGGTTCATTAAGTATGGCTGGAATATGGTCAAAATCTTCTAAATGTTTCAAGAAATAGACCCATTTATCGAAATGTGTTTCCAGTTCATCTTCTTGTTTGTTAAACAAAGGCATTTGTAAGAATTTAAAATGGAGCTTATCGTAGAAAATATCACCATCTTGATCTTTCAAGCAAACATCCCGACGAAACTTTTGGGCTTCTTCTTGTTCATCATATTTAAAATCCAATATTGCAATAAAATACACGGGTAATAAATAGAAATCCCATTCTCCTTTTTGGGCTTGCTCACGTACGGGAAAAGTAGAATAAAAGAGTGATCGATCTTTAAAAAAGTGCATTTTTGCTTTCTGCATTTCGACAATGAATCGTTCACCTTTTTGGCTGATGCAATAAATATCAAAAATAGACTTCCGTTCTTCTTGTGTATCCGCCATATTCTCAGGGTTTTTAAATGTCAATTCTTTAATCTGATGATATTCTGGCAACAGCTGATTCAGAAAATCTACCAATAACTCTTTACTAGCTTCTTCGCCAAAGAGCTTCTTGAAACCAAAGTCAGTATAAGGATTAAAATACTTGCTTATCATCGTGTTACTTTTATTGATATTTTATTTTTATTTCCTTGCATTATAGCAGTAAAAACGAGAATGCTCATTGATACTTGAGCCGTTTTCCATACTAATTTCCTTGATCGGTTATTACGAAAAAAAGATTTCCGTTATTAGTATGGTATCGGATGGGAGTGACAGGGTGTGTCACCCTTAGTGCGCTGGATATTGTAAGTCATTATGCAATCGTGAATATTTAGTTTTACCTAGTACATGAGAAATTATCTGCTGCGATACTTGCTCTTTAACCAAATCATCTGTACTAACTATTTTAGTGTCAAAAGATTATACACAAACATTCACTAACTTTTACCCTCAGCTATACATTTCTGTAACTTCCGATCAAACGTTCGTATCTCGTAATCAGACGATTTCGCACACAATATCGCGTCAACAAAGTCGAGATTTTTATTATTGAAAATTTCCAATGCGCGTACCATCGATTTTTTCGCATCGATGATGATATTGTCGTGCTGTATCAATTGGATAACAATATTTTTTATCTCTTCTTTGGTTACTTTGTATACTTTTAAAAGAACAAATACCACTTCGGCTAAAACCTCATTGGGGATAAAGCAGTGATTGTTGGTAATACACTCTTTGGCAATACTGAAAGATTCTTCATCGTCTCGAATGAGAAATCGAAGTAGATAGTTGGCATCCAAAAGGATCATTGATATTTTTCCATAACGTGCATTTCCCACGCATTGTCTTCTAAAGCTCTTTTTATAGGATCGGCGTATTTATTCAAAGTACCACCCAACAATTCGATAGAGCTTTTTTCGGGTGTTTGTACGGTTTGTCTCTCATCAAGAGGAAACATGATAAATTCAATCTCTCTATTTAGGTATTCGTTGGGTATCGTGATATAAAAATCGGTTTGTTGAGGGCGTATTACTTCTCGTATCATTGTTTCAACCTTAAATTGATCTAACCAATATTATAGCAATCTTGGTATAAAAGTAACATACCCCGTTTCAAATCCTCACTTTTCCATCCATTTTCTCCTAAAACACCCAAAAACATCATTAATTTGAGATTAACTTCCCCTCGTTCCCAATGTCCACATTGGGAATGCAGACAATGCAGCAAAGTCTCATTTTGGTATACACCTCGGGGTACACCTGTCCTTTATCCAGTTTCTCGCGGTCTGCAATGCTGTTGCTTACCGTAAAAACTTATTTATCCTCATCAATCAATTTTCGCTTGACAAGAGTTTCAGCCTCTTCAGGAGTCATGATATACATGACAGCATCAAGGGATTTTGGGGAACCGTCGGGATTTTCGTAAGCTTTGCAGATTTCGATATACTCAGATGATCCAACCTCGACATCAAGAGCAATCGTTCCCAAAAATGACCACACTTCATACTCAGGCGGTACAACATCAAATACGTCGGTGAGGTTGATATTCGGATAGTTTTTCGCCATATACGCTTGAAATGCTTCTCGTTTTTCCCAATTAACATTCTCTTTTTTGAGCCAAAAAAACGGATCATCATCCTTCTCATACGGGATGTCTAAACGAGTTTTATTGTAGGTGTGGCTGAAGTTGACGAAGAGCGTCTCTTTCTTTCGCTCTTGGGCAATATATTCTTCGATGGTTTTTAGCAGTCGAGCCATAGGATTCACTTCTTTTTTTGGATTTTAACGAGTTTTTGAATGAAAGAGGTGGTTACAATCGTTGAAAAGCCTCAAAATTAGCATCAATACGTTGAATATCATCTTTTGCACTTTCGATTGTTTTTTCCAAATTATCAACACACGCAATATGAAAATGGATCGAAAGCATACTGGGACGGCATTCGAGTATGGAGAGGAACTCTATCTCTTTTTTGAGTGCCCCTAAACTCTCATTTTCCAACAACGCTGCTTCCCATTTTTCAGAGATACTCTCTTCTATTGTTGCTATGTGCATTTTCACACTATCTCTACCCTCAAGAACAACCCTTTGGAGCAGTTTATAATCTTCTATGAGTTTTTCAATCGCTTCATCATACACATTGAACTCTTCCCCTCGAGAGGTATGAAATTGCCCCACTTCCTTATAAAGCCATTGAATCATTTCGATATGAAATAATGATGCATTAGTGTTGAGGGCGTTGTTTTTGATGAATGATAATAGGTCGTTGATACTAGAGCCGTTTTCCATACTCATGTTTATTCAACCTCCAAAAGCTTGTCATTGCAAAGGAGTTTTTTTGAAATAATTTTGCCGTTTGATGATTCGGTAAATACGACAACTTCATCTCCGATAGAAAAATCATCTTCGACATTTTCGTCGAATTTATACACCTCATCATTATCCAGTTTCACGCGGTCTTCAATGACGTTACTTACCGTCAACACTTCTTCAATCACATAACCAATTAACTCATTAAAATCGATTTCTACGCACATGACATACTCCTTTTTTGTCTCTTCTATCGGTGGAAGATGAAGGACTAGTAGAAGTTTAACGAAGAGGTGTGACAGGGTGTGTCACACCTGTATTATTTCGATGCTGGTTTGATTTTCAATTTCTCTTTTGTCTCTTTGTAGTATTTCACTTGTTCGGAGAGCATATCGGAAATGGATACGGTGTCACTGATCGTTTTAAGATAATCAGCAGTCGTAGCAACGGTTTTGTTTTCGACAAATGCTTCTTCTATCGTCTCTTTGACGACAGTTTCGATGTCTGCGCCGCTATACCCTTCGGTTTTATCAGCCAAAGCACCTATATCGACATCTTTCCAATGAATCGGATCGTGTTTACGATTTTTGATATGAACTTCAAATATTTGTTTTCGTTCATCAACCTTGGGAAAATCGACGAAAAAGACTTCATCAAATCTCCCTTTTCGAAGCAACTCAGGGGGAAGGTTAGAGATGTCATTGGCGGTGGCAATCACATACACATCACTCGTTTTTTCTTGCATCCATGTGAGAAAGAATCCGAAGAGTCGAGTAGCTACTTCACTACCTCCGCCCCCTTTTCCAATTCCCGTAAACGCTTTTTCGATTTCATCAATCCATAAAATAGAAGGGCTGATAGCTTCGGCTTGGGCAATAGCACGGCGCATATTTCCCTCACTCTCACCCACATATTTACCCATCAATCGACCAATATCAAGACGCAAGAGCGGTATGTTGTCGAATAACAACGCCGTCGCTTTTGCCGTAAGAGATTTACCACATCCAGGCATTCCGACGATAAATACCCCTTTAGGGATATCCACTCCGTATTCTCTCGCTTTTTTTATGTTCTTAAAAATATTGGCTTTTTTTCTCAGCCAATGTTTGATATTTTCCAATCCCCCGATACTATCGAGCGATTCATGGGTATCGATCATTTCCAAAATACCACTTTTTTTGATGATCTGCTTTTTTTCATTGAGAATGAGTAGTTCATCGGTGATACCACCAAGTTTTCCATCGTTTTGAATTGCCATATTGAGGAGAATATTAATTTCTCGCTCTGTCAAGCCCCTTAGATAGGTAGCAAACTTCTCCAAATCGTCAGGGGAAATCTTTTCATCATACGCTTTTGCAAACTCCAAGATAAATAGTTTGATCTCCTCGTAGGTGGGTAAATCAACTTCAAAAACGGCGACGTATTTTTCCAATTCTTCAGGAATAGTCAAAATCGGGGAGACAATGATAATATTGCCGTACGCCTCTTCATCTGCCAATATTTTATTGACGATTTTTTTGAGCATTGCGACGATTTTTTGGTTTTCAGGATGGTGTTTATCGAGAAATGAATGGGCATCTTTGAGGACGATAAACACTTCATCCAGTTCTTCCGTCCCCATCACATACGGTTCTAAAAACTCCACTAAACTTTCTTTGTGAGTCAAATCCCATTCGTCAATGTGAATATTCCCATCCGCAAGCTCACGGATGACTTCATCCATTTTTAGCTCTTCGTAGGAGTGAATGTAGATGATCGGATAGAGGGCATCGGTAAAGGGTTGAATTTTGGAAACTAGAGGGTTCATTGGAGTATCTCAATCGTTGCATTTTTGACACTTTTCTCATTTAGCTTATCATCAATGTCGATGACATAAAGTATCATTTCATCATATTTACTGTTCTTTTTTTCAAAACGCATTGATAGCCCATCAAATAAATACAAAGAAGGCGAAAAATTAAAGGATACACCCTTACTAGCAGTATTTATTGTTCTTTTAGCATCTTTATAATGGCATAACGAACCACCAGCAGCACCTTTGCTATTAATAAGAGAATGCCCAAGTACAATAACTGGTATATCATTTGAAAATAATTCAATAAAATCTGTTGACGCTGTTTCTTGTGCAAAAGTAATTTTTTTAACAATATAAACTTTATTCGAAAATGAGTTTTTCAAATTCTCTTGATAATAATGATCAAAAATTTGCTTCACCACCTCTTTATTTTCTTTCAGCTTTGGGGCGTTCCGTTGATATTCAATAACCATCAATTCGTTTGTAAGCTCATCTTCATTGATAGTCACGTCAAAAATTTTGCAAAGCTGTTGAGCTATTTGCAAAAGATCACTATTTTTATGGATAGCTTTGATGCTATCAAATTGATCATCAAAATTTCTAACTTTAAGCCATTTTTCGAGCTTACCGTTTTGGTACTCTTCCATTACATCCAAAAGGTTGAAATTATTGCGGAGGTCTTCTATTGTTCGACATCGCTGACCATCGATGAGGAGGTTGAATTTAACGAGTTTTATCATTATTTAGCCTTATTCAAAAGTAACTCGGAATCAAATTTAGTTATTAATTCTCTTTCTAAGTTTTTAGCTATATTTTGCTTATTTTCTTCGCATACATTACCTATTATATATACAAATAATTTCATACTTTCCAATTCCTCGAAAAATTTATTTTTTTCTAAATTCATATTGATCGATAATATCGCTCCACTATCTCCTTTTTTATTAACATTGTCATACCACCTTAATTCTTGACTAATTCTTGTTTTTAAGTCTTGACATTTCCCAATACCACCAGCACCAATATATATAGGAATACTATCACTATTACAAAATAAATAAATTCCCACTTTATAGCAATAGCTATCCAAGAATGATAAACTTTTTCTTTTTGCCAAAAGTTTTTTATCCTTCAAATGAATAGATTCTTTTGTTAATAAATTTTCAACTTCTGAAATCATTTTTTTTATACTTTCTTTCATGCGAATAATCCTGTAAAAGTTTTCCACGCACTTTTTGCCACCGACTTAACCCCAGCATACGCTTTTTTCAACCCTGCTGTAGCTACTTCAACAACTTTACGTGTTCCTTTTGCAATCACCTGACCATAAGTGCTTCCCGCTAATCCTCCAACGATACCACCGACCAATCCTCCAACAACAGCTCCGACGGGACCGCCAAGAGCTAACCCATACGCCGCACCTGCTTCAGCTCCTATCATAGAACCAGCGATACCATTTGTTGCTGATATGGTCACTTCATGCATTTTCCACATACCTTCTTTGACACTAATCTCACCTTTTGCCATTTTGTAGAGAACTTTAGTATTTTCAATCCCAACATAAACAATATTAGCAATCATCCCTGCGGGAGTCCCTTTTGGGATAGCGTCGATCAATCCCTTTCGCACAGCGATAGTTGCGGCGGTCGTTGCAGCGGTTTGGACAGCGATGCTTTTGGCTCCTTGGTAGCTTCCATCCAACCACTCTTGAACATCACGGTTCGGTTCTTGGTTCTTTTTTCCTGTCATTTTATTCCATAAACGACGACCTGCTATTCTTCCCCCTTGAAAAACCGAGTGAAACAACATCGTTTTCCCTGTTTCAGCCACCATGCTTTTCGCAATTTCAGTTTTACCGAGTTTGTCCCAGTTCAGTTCTTGAAAATCTTTTTGTTTTTTTAGCTCTTTGGCTTGTTGAATAGACTCATCATAAGTCAGTTCACCTGAACGGATCAACTCTTTGGCTTTAGCGGGATCGGTTACCCCTGCTACTTTCCCCTCTTGGATTTTGATCTCCATCGTTTTGATGGCGGTTTCGTATTGATCTTTGGGAACTTCCAACTGCATTGGGCGATTATCGGAACCAATGTATTTGTATTGACCCTTTTCAAATGCAGAATTGACTGTAGCCGTTGGGGTGTCATAATATTTGGTTTGTATCTCGATACCGTTTACGATTCGATCAGCCCCATTTTTAGCGTTGTTTGTCCCTGCATGGATAACTTCGCTGTTTTTAACGGCATCGGAAAGATTCGCCATATCTTCGGCTACAAGTCCATGCGTTTTATGGTCGGCACTGTATTGACTATATTTCAAAAAGTTTTCATTGACCTGCTTGAGATGTTCATCGACGTTGTGGGCATACGCTCCGATATTATCCGCGTGAGAAATAGCCGCCGATTCTTCAATCTTTTTAACAAGCCAACTTTCGGGAGTTTTACCCTGCCCTACCGTCTCTTCCAATTCAGCTCGGTTGCGATTATAGCTTTTGAGACTTTCGATGATCTCGTCTGCCGTTTGTTTTCGCTCTTGTGCTGAGGGGAAAACATCGGGGTGTTTTGCTAACTCGTCTTCAACCCATTCGTTTAACGGTTGCTCTTCTGATTTTTCAGAGAGTGAGGCAAATGTCTCTTGGTAAATTTCAGCTACTTTTTCAGCGTTGTCTTCGCTACCTATGATTTCTAATGCTTGTTTTTCCTGAGCATTGTCAAAATCTGCTAATTCTTTGTCATCCATGTTTTCATCCTTATAAAAATTTTATTATACGCTACTACCATGACAAGGTGTGTCATTTGCAAGATAATTTTTCAACCGATTGTAAAATTCATGATGCAATGTTTTAGGCGAAAGAATTTTGATATGCGGTAACCAATACCCCACAATATTAAGAGCCTGCTTGTCATCACTAAACCGTCCCGATACAATCACTCCACCGTCTTCGAGTTCTTTTTCGATTTTCTGGTCGGGGATTAGGTTACGACGGCGGAAATAGGTTGCGGCTTCGCTGTCGATTTGAAATACTGCTTCTTTGGTTTGGGTACCGATCCACTGGCTATCACTTTGTTCTATGGATTGGGTGATGGAGGAGTTGGGAGTGAATGTTTCTCCTGTGATAAGAGGGTCAAACATTTTCATAACCGAAAAGCTTTTGAGTTTATCTTCAACAGCGGCAAGATACCAAATCCCTTTTTGGTTGATGAGACGATAAGGTTCTACGGTGCGTTGTGTCGATTTGTACCAAAAGGTCATTTTCTTATGGTCGATGATGGCTTCTTCGATTCGTTTAAAGGTCTCTTCTTTACCGCTGATGTTTTCGTAACTGTGCCCCTTGACGAGATAAGCACTGCGGACAGTATCATCGAATATTCGGCGTAAAAAGGTGTTTTCCAATGATGGGAAGAGCGATTTCACCCCTGAGAGTGCTGCGAAGCTTCGTAATTCATCATTGGAGAGTTTACCGAGGTAGGAGGAATCAAGTGAGATTTGCCCATTTTCTTTTTGTATGGGAAGATACGAGAGACGCTCGTTGATGTCACGCTGAATGGTGCGCTTATGCACCCCATACTCAACCGCTAGCTCATCCACCGACGGATGTTCCCCTTCATTGAGCTTGATGAGGATGGAGGCTAGTCGAAAGGCTGTTTTGTCGTGTTCTTTCATCGGTTCCCTTATTATGCGAAGGATTGTAGCATAAAGGGGATGACAGGGTGTGTCATCGGTTGGGATAATAGTGTGTAGTGTTCCTTAATTGCAACTTCTGTATAATACTTCATCCGTAAAACTGAATAAACAAGGGGAACAAAAATGCAATTCGCCGACCCCAAAAATGATTTAGCGTTTAAAAAGATATTTGGAGATGAAAACAAAAAGACGATACTTGTCAATTTTTTGAACTCATTTATAAATAATGAAAGTAGTGATAAAAGAATTCTTGATTTTACAATACTAGATAGCGATCTTTTAGCTATAAGTTCAAAGATTATGCACGAGCATCCCCAAACAGTTTAACGAGGAAGGTTTGCAAGAAGGGATGGAAACCAAAGCTATCGAAATCGCAAAAAACTCAATTGGTCTAGGTCTTGATAACAAAACAATCCCTTTGATAACAAAGCTTGAAGAAGAATTTATTGAAAGTTTGAGGAAGTCGATAAAAAACTCCCCTCAAAAAGAGAGATAAGAGTTTTAGCTAAAAAGAGAATTGACACTCTCATTATGATACACACGACGAATTACTTCTGCAAAAAGTGGAGCAACCGTCAGAACCTTGATCTTATCACTGTGTCCACGAAGCTCTAACGTATTGGAGATAACCAACTCATCGAGTTCACCGTTGTTGATATTTTCGTATGCGTTACCACTGAGAACACCATGAGTTGCACATGCCATTACCGATGTTGCACCACGTTTTTTGAGAGCAGCAGCTGCTTTTACCATGGTTCCTGCAGTATCTACCATATCATCTATGATAATAATATCTTTGCCAGCAACTTCACCGATGATATTCATCACTTCTGATTCATTTGCTTTTTCGCGGCGCTTATCAACGATAACCATTTCAAGCCCTAATTTTTCAGCAAAATAACGAGCACGCGTAACTCCTCCAATATCAGGAGAAGCAATAACAGGATTAGAAAGATTTTTTGCCCGAATATACTCTTCGAAAATAATTGCCCCATAAAGATTATCAACGGGTATATCAAAGAAACCTTGGATTTGACCTGCATGGAGATCAATCGTTACAACACGATCAATTCCAGCTGTTTCAAACATATCCGCAACCAATTTTGCTGTAATAGGGACACGAGGAGCCGCTTTTCGATCTTGACGTGCGTACCCGAAGTAAGGGACAACCGCCGTAATCGAACTTGCCGAACTACGACGAAGCGCATCCGTCATAATCAACAATTCCATCAAATTATCATTAGAGGGAGCACCTGTGCTTTGAATGATAAATACATCACGTCCGCGAACACTCTCACTAATTTGAACGTTAATCTCTCCGTCACTAAAACGTTTAACTGAAGCTTTAGCGAGAGGAACATCGAGAGTTTTACACACTTCTGCCGCAAACTCAGTACACGCTGAACCGCTAAAAATTTTGTATCCACGCATAAGTCATCCTAGTACCAAAATATAATGACAGGAGTATAACAAGAAATCACTTAGGGGTTGCTAATACTACGTTCTGTAATCCGCATTTATTTTGACATACTCATGCCCCAAGTCACACCCGTAGGCAATAAATTCACCCAAACCTTGTCCAATATCACAATGGATCATAAAAGCTGATTTTTGCATCACCGCCGCTGCAAACGGTTCAAGCTCATCATTAAACAATAGCTCACCTTGGCGATAAACACATACTTCATCAAACCAAATACTAAGCGTTGCTTCATCGCACATCGCACCACTCGCTCCAACCGTCGATGCTATACGCCCCCAGTTAGGATCTTCTCCATAAAGAGCTGTCTTAACAAGGAGCGAATTACTAAGTGCTTTAGCAATCACTTCTGCTTCCATATTGTTTAGCGCAGTAGTCACCTTGTAGGTCACTAGTTTCGTGGCTCCCTCTCCATCTCGTACCATTTCTTTGGCTAAGAAGAGCATTATTTTTTCCAACGCCTCTTTAAACGCTTTTGCCTCAAAAACACCGCTTTTCCCATTTGCCATTACCAAAACAGTATCATTGGTTGACGTATCCCCATCCACGCTCGCGGCATTAAACGTCGTATGAACACATTCATCCAATAACGTTTGCATCGTCACCTTATCGACGGTCGCATCGGTTGTGATAAAACAAAGCATCGTTGCCATCGCAGGGTTAATCATCCCTGCCCCTTTTGCCATTGCTCCAATACGAAAGGACGTTCCATCCTCCAGTGCTACCTCGTAGGCGATACGTTTACTAAAAGTATCCGTTGTCATAATTGCTTCCGAAGCAGCCACCCCATCACGATGGGTGAGATCAAAGTTCATCGCCCCTGCTACTATCTTCTCTTTGGGGAGACGAACGCCGATTACCCCCGTCGAACTCATCACGGGATTTTGAATCTGAGGAAACTGATTTTGAAGCGTATGTAACACCTCATTAATATCTTCTATCCCTGCTTTACCTGTCATTGCATTCGCATTTTTGGCATTAATAAGGACAAAATTACCCTCAAAATTTCCTTGTTCACGAAAGTGGCGAATCGGTGCGGCGGTCATTTTATTGGTGGTAAAAACAGAAGCGTTGACACAAAGAGAGTCCGAATAGATAAAGGCTAGGTCTTTTGCCCCTTCTTTTTTCAGTCCAATAGCAATCCCATCGGCATAAAAACCTGATGCAGCACACACTCCACCCTCGATCATTGTTAATATAGCCATAAAAATCTCCAAAAAATAAAGTGCATTATTATAAAGGAAGAAGGTTAAAACAAAAGGGGATAAGTATGAAATTGAGGAAATAAAATCGGGAAAAGTCCCGAAATTGTGAAAAGACTAGAGGGGGAGCTTACGAATCTTTTTTAAGCGTACGAAGCTCAGAAGCAGCAATACGAATTTTTTTCGTTGTTCCATCTTCAAGAGTAATACGTACTGTACGAAGATTTGGCAAAAAACGACGTTTAGTTCTGTTTTTCGCATGAGAAACATTGTTCCCGCTCATTGGGCCTTTACCGCTAATAGCGCATTTTCTTGCCATTTTGAGGCTCCTTGCGTAAATTTAAGTTGCGCATTTTATCCCAATAAACCCAAAGTCTACCTTAAGCAATAATCCTTATCGCCCCTAAAGTTTTCTTTAACGAACACAATACTACAATAAACAAAAATATTGGATATTATCATATTGTGATTACACCTGAAGAAGTAGCATTTTATATTAAAAACATTCCACCCGCGCCTAGTGTTGTGCGTCAAGCACTCCAGTTCGCACGAGATGGAGACCTTATTAAAGCAGCCAAGTGTGCGCAAGAAGATCCTGCATTACGCCTTTATCTCAAAACATTGGTGAATCGCCCTATTTATGGATTTAAGAATGAGGTCTCGGATGTAGGGCAAATTTTTGGCATTTTAGGGGTTGCAGCCACGCAACAAACTCTTTACAATTATCTTCTAAGTTTACTGACACCAAAAAAGTGGGAACTTTTCAATCTTACAAATCACCAATTTTATGATTTGCAAGCTTCTCTTAGTAAGCAATGGGAGAATATTCTTCTATATCTTCATATTAAAGATAAAGAAATTTACAGCGCTATATCCCTTATTCCGGCTACGATCATTGTTTGTAATGCCCTCTTCGCATCGACAAAAAAGGAAGTGGAGCAACTACGAAGCGTCAAAGCTCTCGACTATAATACAATTTTAAAACGGTTGAGTGGATCTGATCTCTTCGACCTTGCGGCTCAAATTGGTCAGATGTGGGATATGAGTGATAAAACCATTGCCCTTATCCGCTCTGCTTCTGGAACACACCGTGATCTCCTTGGTGAGCAAAAAATCTTGGCACAGTGGATACATCTTCTTCTTTTTTATGAGTTTTCACAAAGTGCCTACGTGAGTGCAGGTCTCAACGAATTTATCGACTTTCAAATCGATTTTGTTGATGATATTTATGATTCCTTTAGTCAGGTAATACAGCCATTATGAGAGCAACAGTTAAAGGACGTATTGGAGTTTTTCATTTACAAGGGTTTCTTGATGGGAATAATGCCCCCTCATTCTTAACGATAGACGATATAAAAGCCACTGAAGCTCTCCACATTGACATGCTTTTGGTTTCACTGAAAAAAGTAATTTTTTTCAATAAAAATGGATTGGATGTTTTTGTAAAACTTCTTACTAGCATACGTAATAGTAAGCATATTACCGTTGGATTTTGCGATTATGACCACAAAAAGTTTCAAACAATCAATATTTTTTATAAAGATGCGATTGATTTTTCTCTCTTTAAAAGTGAGAAAATAGCAGAACTTTTTGTATCTACGAACACAAGTAACCCTAAAACTGTCCTTTTATACAATGAGGATCCCTCTCAGCGCTCTGCTATGGCCATTGAATTGTTTGATTATGGGCATAATCCTATTATTGCCCAAAGCTTTGCCGAGTTTGAAACCAAAAAGAAAACACCTGATCTTTATTATGCCATTATTGAAGATACTCAGCTGGGATATTTTGGACAAAAAATAGCTACGAGGGTCACAGGAAATGCTATTATTTACACTGTTTCCAATTTTCTTGATGCCGAGATTGGAAATACATTTAATATCGCTTACCACAATAATTCGCTCAATGTCGGATTCCGCCTCTTTATCTTTGATGCTTATAAAGTTGTCTCCATGAATATTCATGCCCTTAACTTTTTTACTAAATTGGCGAGTTCGGCGGCTGAGTACAATGCTGCTATCTGTTTTGTGGGATTTAGTTTTGAGAAAACACCTGAAACCTTTAAAAATGATCTTGAAGATGCAGGGATAATGTTTTTTAGTACGATGGATGATATTCTCAAAAATAAAGAATTATTGCAAGAATTAGGGGGCGGTGGTGGCGCAACCGTAAAACAACATCGTATCCTTAACAAAGCACTTATTAATGAGCTCTCTCATTTTATCGATGCCACTGTCTCTACGCTCAATATGATGACAAATGCGCAAGCGACAAAAAATTCTGTCCGTATTCAAGCCCTTACAATTGCCAATCCAACCGATCAGTTTGCTAGCTCTATCGGTTTTTACGGCGATATTGATGGACTTATTATCCTTGTTTTTCCCAAAACAATTGCCAAAAAGGCATGCGAACTTCTTGTTGGAGAAGGGGATGTAACTGATGAAGAAGTTCTCGATTCACTTGCTGAGTTCGTCAATATCATCGGTGGACGTGCTAAAGTACTTCTCTCTGAAAATAAACGACGGCTTGATATTACATTACCACGTACCTATTCTGAAATGGATACGCTTATGGAAATTGCACGAAACAAAAAAGGGGTTCAAGTTGATTTGAGTTTTGAAGGGCAAAATTTTATCTTCTTTTTGACACGCTGATAGTTTTTAAATCATAAGAGATGTTGGTATATGTTTTAGAGTATTAATAGAAATTATGCTACACTTCCCAAATGAAACATTCATCTTTAACGAAATATCTTCTTTACCATATTATTAGTGCGACTCTCTCCTTCCGTAAAATAAATGCGGAAGATAAGGGTAAATCTCTTCATCAGTTTCGTACGTCTTTACGCCTTGTACGATCACTATTACAACTTTATAATATGGAATCTACCTTTTTTCCAATACCGCTTAAAACCTTTCTAAAGAGAACCAACTTTTTACGTGATTTGGATGTCCTCATCCTCTCACTCCATCAAAAATCTTCCCAAAATATAGCCAAAAAACTGATCTCTCTTAGAAATAGCCAATACGAAACTCTTTTTACCGAAGAGTCCAACATCCAAATCCTCGCAGCCTTTGATGAATTATACGATGCTACAAGCAAGCTTAATCCTACTTTTGTGGATGACTATCTGATTCAAACAGCATACGCATATTATGAAGAGAGTTTAAGAGAATATACCCTTCTAACACAATCTACTTCCCCAAAAGAGTTGCATAAACTACGTATCCGTTTTAAAATATCGCGTTATGCGTTTGATTTTTTACACGACAATGGTTTGAGCGATAGCTATGAAAAAATAAAAGAGTCCAAAGGGTTGCAAGATAAATTGGGGAAAATACATGATCTCCATAATCAGATAAAATTACTGAAAACACTTCAAAAACAAAATCCTTTGAATGCACTAAAAAAACTCCTAGTGGAGCGGAAAAAATTGCTTAAAAACTCAAAGCTTCCACTCAATCTCTTTAATCCCCCACTCTCGTAAATAGGCATTTGTTTGGCTAAACGGTTTGGAGCCAAAAAATCCTCGATACGATGAAAGCGGTGAAGGGTGAGGAGCTTTTAGAATCAAATGTTTCGTCCCATCAATCAACGCCCCTTTTTTCGCAGCCGGTGCCCCCCAAAGGATAAATACGAGGTGTTCACGTTGTGCACTGAGGGTTTTTATCACCTCATCGGTGAACTGTTCCCAGCCACGATTTTGATGCGATAACGGCTCGGACGAACGGACGGTGAGAAGAGTATTGAGAAGTAACACCCCTTGCCTTGCCCAGTGGGTCAAATCTCCACTTTGTGGAATCTCACACCCTGTATCCTCTACGAGTTCTTTAAAAATATTCTGAAGAGAGGGAGGGATTTTTGTCCTTTGTTGCACCGAAAAAGCAAGCCCGTGTGATTGACCCTCACCGTGATAAGGATCTTGCCCCAAGATAACGACTTTAACACTATCAAAAGGGGTCAAATTAAACGCATTAAAAATATTATAGGAGAGGGGAAAAAGGGTGTAGCTTTTCGCTTCATTATAAAGAAAATCTTGAAGTTCTAAAAAATAATCTTTTTCAAACTCCTCTTTTAGAACCTTTTGCCAACTTTTATCAAGCGATTCGATGGGAACCATTATTTGGAAAGATCATTTTCAAAAATGACCATTTCATAGATGCTACGAGTGGTGACGAGCGATTTTTCAGGAGGAACACCACTACTGCATCGCATTCGTGCAATCTCGGAGCGCAATTCTAACATCTCTTGTTCCATCGCTTCCATTTTTACTTTCAGACGCATCACAACATCCACCCCAGCAAGATTGACCCCCACTTCACGCGTGAGGCGTAAAATCGTTTTAATCTTCTCAATATCACGTTGCGAATAAAGACGTATCCGACCATCTGAACGGGAAGGGGATACGAGGTTCTCCCGTTCATATTGACGTAGCGTCTGAGGATGAATATCCAAAATCTTCGCCACAATACTAATCATATAAACCGGTTCATCAAAATGGTGCATAGTCTACTCCTGTGGAAGGGATTTTTTCATCACCTCAACCAAATCAGCATCGATTTTATCGACGGCAGGCAAGACGATATTCGCTTTGAGATACAAATCTCCCCGAACATTATTTTGACGATTCATCACTCCCATCTCTTTGAGACGGAAACGTTGACCGTTTTTCGTATTTTCAGGGACTTTGAGAGTTACCTCTTTTTCTAAGGTTTGAACCGCCACTTTTCCACCAAACAATGCCGCATAAAGAGGGACATTAAAGGTTTTGACAAGGGTGTCCCCTTCTCTCTCATATTCTGCATTGGGAGCAATTTCGATACGGAGATATAAATCACCGACTTGCTGTCCGTGACGTTTCCCTTTTCCGCGAACCCGAAGTTTTTCACCACTTTTGATCCCTGCTGGAATTTTTATATCGAAACTATCCCCCGAAAAGCTAATGGTGTGTTTACCACCCAAAACAGCTACGGCGAAAGGGACGGTAACATTGGCATCAATATCAAGATTCACACCGCCGCCGAAGCCACCCCCAAATCCGCCTCCGCCGAAACCGCCTCCACCACTAAATCCACCGCCACCTTGACCGAACATACTGCGTAAGATCTCATCAAGATCAACATTCCCTCCCTGCCCTTGAGCAAAATCGTGGAAGTTTTGACCGCCGAACATTGAATCTCCATATTGGTCATATTTAGCCCGTTTTTCTTTGTCACTGAGCACTTCATAGGCAGCATTAATCTCTTTGAACTTCTCTTCAGCCGCGGGGTCTTTATTTACATCTGGATGGTATTGGCGTGCCAACTTACGGTAAGCTTTTTTGATTTCTGTTTCATTTGCAGTGGAAGCAACTTCTAGGGTTGTGTATAAACTTTTTGACATTTTAAATCCTGTTGAAAATATAGTTAATTATTTAACAAAATTATAACAGAATAGTTGAGTCAAAGTCAATCAAGGTTAAAAGCGAATGTGCGTTGGATTGGGAGGAAAAGAAGATTGAAGATTGCGCCATGAAGACGCAAGTGTTTTTAGTGCAAAAAGTGACGAACGCCTGTAAAGTACAACGACATCCCATGTTCATCTGCCGCCGCGATCACTTCTTCATCGCGCACTGAACCGCCCGGTTGAATAACCGTTTTGACACCCGCGCCTGCTGCCGCATCGATCGAATCGCGGAATGGGAAAAATGCTTCAGAAGCAAGAGCCGAACCGCTTACATCCAGACCCATCTCTTCCGCTTTTCGTAATGCACAACGCGCTGCATCGACACGTGACGTCATCCCCATACCCACGGCAACCATCGCAGAGTCTTTTACGTATACAACACAGTTTGATTTGGTTAATGAGGCTACTTTATACGCGATTTCAGCGTCTTTAAGTTCACTCTCGCTTGCTGTGTGCTTTGTCACCAACTTGGCATTTTTAACCTCATCGTCACCTACACGATCCGCGTCTTGGAATACAAATCCGCCGTCAATGTGTTTAAAATCGATTGCATCACGGCTTAGAAGAATACGATCACTGCCGTATTCAAAAAGCTTAAGACGTTTTTTCGGCTCGAATACTGCTTGCGCCTCTTCATCGATTTTACCTGCAATAATAACTTCGAGGAACATCTCATTCATTTTAAGGGCAAGCTCTTTTGTCACGATACCATTGACTGCAACTACACCCCCAAATGCTGAAATCGGATCACATTTCAGTGCTTCTGTATACGCATCCATCATATTGTCACGTATTGCAAAACCGCATGGGTTACCGTGTTTCACAATACAAATCGCATTCTCATCTCCAAATGCCGCTGCAATTTTCACTGCGCCACTAATATCGGTAAGATTATTAAAACTTGCTTCCCCTTTGAGGGTTTTGAAATTTTGGCTAAAGAACGACTCAAACTCATACAATCCACCTTTTTGATGCGGGTTTTCTCCATAACGGGTATCCATCACTTTGTTCCCAACGATAAACTGCTTTGCACCCATGCCGTTGTTAAAACGCTTGTTCATGTAGTTGGCGATCATACTGTCATACGCTGCGGTATGCTCGTACGCTTTGATCATCAAACCGCGACGGAACTCAACGGTATCTTCATCATTTTGAATGGCGTTAAGAACCACAGAATAATCACTTGGATCGGTAATGATATGAACATCATTAAAGTTTTTTGCAGCAGAACGAACCATTGCAGGTCCTCCGATGTCGATATTTTCAATAATCTCTTCGAAGTCATCGGTACGCTCGATGGTCGCTTTAAACGGATAAAGATTCACACACACCAAATCAATTTCAACAATGCCGTATTCCATCGCCGTATTGACATGAGAGTCCAAATCACGACGGAACAAAATACCGCCGTGAATGTACGGATTAAGGGTTTTAACTCGACCGTCAAACA
>Ga0172379_10002545_pt1 | contig 31739 bp, 23 predicted proteins | sample GrowelOW334metaG_FD_119756 | JGI IMG/M metagenome (GOLD analysis project Ga0172379, IMG submission 119756) | Groundwater microbial communities from an aquifer near a municipal landfill in Southern Ontario, Canada - Groundwater well OW334 metaG | ecosystem: Environmental > Aquatic > Deep...
TCAAGCTGAACACGATGAGATGGCGAGTTCTATTCTTATTACCCCTTCTCAAAAATTTGCGGACGCGTGTGCGCTTGAAATTGAAGTGTGGTTGAAAAAACTTCCCCGTGAAGAAATTGCCCGTAAATCAATTGAGGAACGTGCCGCTATTATTGTCACGGAATCAATGGAAGAAGCAGTGAAGCTAATGAATGAGATTGCCCCTGAACACCTCGAAGTGGCGACGGCTAATCCGTTTGAACTTTTGGCTTCTATCAAGCACGCAGGAGCCATTTTCTTGGGACATAACACTCCTGAAGCAATTGGTGATTACGTAGCAGGTCCCAATCACACCCTTCCAACAGGGGGGACAGCGAAATTTTATTCACCATTAGGGGTGGAGAATTTTATGAAGAAATCCTCTATCATCTCTTTCTCACGTCAAGGGATTCAAGAAATCGGTGAAGCATGTGCACTTATTGCTAATACCGAAGGGTTAGGTGCCCATGAAGCCTCGGTGCGCTGTCGATTATAATTTATAATATCTTCCCTTATTTTAGGGGAGCTTCTTTTATTTATACTCCTTATGTTACACAAAGTGTAATTTTTCTCATCAAATATCAAAAAGTTATCAAAAAACTCTTATCATTTAGATTGGATTAAAGCTAATTTAGCTACTATCAAATTAACAGTAATGCCGTCGTAGTGCCTAGATTATGGGATATTATAAGGATTATTTGTATCTATTATGGTATAGATTTCTGATGGAATAAGGAGAATAAATGCAATTAGGGTTCTTGGTAGACCTTCGCCTCTGTATGGGTTGTAAGGGCTGTGAGATTGCGTGTAAAGTGGAAAATGAGGTTCCACTTTCGACATGGCGTCTTCGTGTAAAATATGTGGATGTGGGAAGTTTCCCAGAAACTAAACGGACATTTACACCGCTTCGTTGTAATCATTGTGCGAATGCACCGTGTGAGCGTATTTGTCCAGTAAGTGCGCTGCATTATATTGAAAACGGTATCGTAAATATTGACAAAGAGCGTTGTATCGGGTGTGCGGGATGTGTTATGGCGTGTCCATATGGAGCGATTTATATCGATCCTCAAACGCAAACAGCCGATAAATGTACTTATTGTGCTCACCGTGTTGCCAGTGCGATGATGCCATCATGTGTTGTCGCGTGTCCTGTTGAAGCGAATATTTTTGGTGATTTGGATGATCCTATGTCTAACATTAGTAAATATATTCAACAACATCAAGGAAACGTTCAAGTACGTAAACCTGAGAAAGGGACAGAGCCTCATCACTTTTATGTTGGTGGTGGTAACGTTACGCTCAATCCATTGGCATCGTTCCGTGGTGAAGGTCATAATCTCTTTAACAATCTCACCCATCTCCCTATAGGAGGGCACCACTAATGGCACATGAAATTATTGCAGCAACCAATGCTATCGTTGTTCTTGACGTGGCTCTTCCCGGTATCGTCTGGGGTTGGATTATTACCATGAATATGTGGGCAAAAAGTGTTGGGACTGGAATTATTTTCCTTGCGTTCTTTTTGTTGAAAAAATATCCAGAACAAACAGGCTTTATCCGTCTTCCAGTGGTAGCGATATCAATTGTCTTTATTCACTTGTTCTTATTCTTCACCGTTATAGATTTGCACCAAATGTTCCGATTTTGGCATATCTTTTTCTATCCCCATTTAACATCAGCGATTACAATCGGTGCATGGATGGCAACAGGTTTTGTTGGATTGCTTTTCGCGATGGCGTATGCGATTTACATCAAAAAAGATACAGCAATGTACGACAAGTTTCTTGGATGGACAACTTTGCTTGCTATTCCAGTGACTTTGTATACTGCAGGTTTGATGGCAGAATCAACCGCACGTGAACTTTGGCAAATGCCAACTGAATCGGCTCAAATGATTTTAGCGGCTCTTTTAGCAGGATCAGCGACGATGATTTTGTTGGGTGGTAACAAATTTTCCGATCCAATCAAAAAAGATTTGGGTGTTATTTTGGGATTGAGTGCATTTGCTGCGTTTACCCTTTATATGTCTGAGTATATTTTTGGTGGTATGAAAGCGGAAGAAGTTGGAGCAACGTTGGAATTCATTAAGGGTGGCGAGTACACTGTTATGTTCTGGATTGGTCAGCTCTTGGCATTTATTACTCCAATGGTTTTGGTATGTTTGAGTTTGAAAAAACAATCGTATTATTTATTAAAAATTGCGGCAGTATCAGCATTGATCGGTTTGTGGGTTAGCAAACACGTCTGGCTCGTTATTCCACAATTGTTAAACATGAGTTAAGAGGTAGATTATGATGTATTTAGAAAGCAGAAGAACATTTTTAAAAGGTGCCGGATTTACTGTTGCCGGTGCCGCAATTGCTAAGGGCGTTTTTACAACGGATGCTATTGCTGAATCGGTTGAAAATAGTAAATTTACGAATACCCCTGACACCTTGTCCTTTTATCCTCCTCTTGATCAATGGGCTAGTTTCCAAGAGCTTGATGGAACAGATTGGAAACGTGGTGGTATTGGTCGTCACGGCGTACGAAGTGAAGAGAATCCAGACGGAATTTTGGTTCATGACTATATGATTATTCCAACGGCGTGTTCAAACTGTGAAGCGTCATGTGGTTTGACGGCGTGGGTTGATAAAAAAACGTTGACCGTTCGTAAATATATGGGGAATCCTCTTCATCCCGGTTCTCGTGGTCGTAACTGTGCCAAAGGGTATGCAGTTCAATCACAAATGTACGATCCCGATCGTATTCCATTCCCACTAAAACGTGCTCCTGGCTCAAAACGTGGAGAGGGCAAATGGATTCGTACAACGTGGGATGAAGCGATGACAACCATCGGTAAAAAGATGGGAGATACGATTCGCAAAGGGGACGAGCTCTCTAAAAAATCAGTCATGTACCATGTCGGTCGCCCGAATGAGAATGGTTTTGTTCCAAAAGTGTGGGAATCATTGGGATTGGATTCATACAACTCTCATACGAATATTTGTTCGGCAAATGGTCGTACACCGACAATTCAATTTTGTAATGATGACCGTACTAGTCCTGACTGGGGTAATGCGAAGCTTATTTTCCTAAACTCATCGCACGCAGCTGATGCAGGACACTATTTTGCGCAAGCGGCGGCTTATATTGCTGATGCTCGTAAGAAGGGTGCGAAAATGGTAGTTATGGATCCACGCCTCTCGAACTCAGCAGGTATTGCTGATCTTTGGTTGGCTCCATGGCCAGGAACAGAATCGGTCATTTATCTTTATTTGGCAAGCCGTATTTTGAATGATAATTTGGTAAACAAAGCATTTGTTAAACGTTGGTTCAACTGGGATACGTTGATGAATGATACCGATTATCTTAACTATATGGTTGAGAAAACGTTTATTTCAAAAGTTCCTGAAGAGCGTGATTTCGAGAGTTATCTTGCATTGCTCAAAGAGATGTATGCGCCGTATACACTTGAATTTGCGGAAAAAGAGACCCATATTCCTGCGTATAAACTTGAAAAACTCTATGAAATGTTTATTTGGGCAGAAGATGCTATTTCTACTTATGTTTGGCGTGCAGGGGCAGCGGGTAACCGTGGTGGTTGGATGATCGGGAAATCGGTATTCTTCTTGACAGGTTTACGCGGTGCTATCGGAAATGTCGGTGGAACAGGATTCTATCATGCGCACGATATTTCAGTAGGGGGCAAAGGGGGAAGTGCTACCGTTGGTCAAGGTAAATCAGGTAAAGATGTACCGGCTGTTAAAGCATGGAATGAGTTAACATGGCCTCCTGAATGGCCTATTTCCACCTACGAAATGTCATTCTTATTGCCTCATCTTCTTAGTGACACTGAGTGGCAGAAAAAATGGAATGATCGTGGACTACAAGTGCCAAGTAAGTTGGCAGTCTATGCACCCCGTATGTATAACCCTGTATGGATTAATCCAGATGGTTTCCGTTGGATTGAAGTGCTCAAAGATGAGTCTAAAATGGAACTTACCTTTAATCTCTCCCCTGTATGGTCTGAGACGAATTGGTACATGGACTATGTTCTTCCTGTTGGACTTGCGGGTGAGCGTCATGATCAACATTCTGAAGCGACACTTCCCGCACGCTGGACATCGTTCCGTCAGCCGGTATTGCGTGTAGCACTCGAAAAATCGGGATGGAAGCCAAAAAATGCGAATCGTGCAACACTTGAAGCGCATGTTAAAGCAGGTCTGGGTGAAGTATGGGAAGAGAATGAGTTCTGGTTCCAATTGTGTACTGATTACATTGATCCCGATGGAAGTCTCAATATCAAAAAAATGTGGGAAAGCAAACGTCATCCAGGTAAAGCGGTTACGATTGCTGAGTGGTATGATGCAGCATTTGGTGATAACTTGCCAAAACTTCGTGAAACGGTAGACAATGATGACCGTTACACTAAAGAAGAGTTCCCTGTGTATGCCTATATGCGCGATCATGGGGTATGGCTTGAAGAAGATAAAATTTATAACGTCCAAGAGAGAGCACTCAAAATAGAAGATGGAAAAGTTGAATCGTATGAGCATAAGTTTGATGCTGCTTCAATGAGCGTTGATAGCTCAGGTATTATTACGGCTAATGACGATTCAGGTAAACCGAAAAAAATCGGGATTGAAATCGACGGTAAAAAATTACAAGGATTTACGACTCCGACACGAAAACTTGATGTTTATACGCAATGGGTAGCAAAAGATTGGAAATGGCCAGAATACGCGATGCCAATCTATCCACGTAATGATAAAGAGAAAGTCGAGATGGTTCATATTCTCTCTCATATTAACCATTTCTATATGAAAGAAGAAAACTCATTTGCATTGAATACGGTATTCCGTTTGCCGTATAACATTCATACTCGTTCGGCAAACTCGAAGCACTTGATGGAAATCAGTCAAAATCATGATCCAATTTGGATCGCGACGAAAGACGCGGCTCGTCTTGGATTTAAACGTGGAGATGCAATTCGTGTAAAAATTGTTGATACCGTTTCTGGATTAGAGAGTGGTTATTTTGTTGCCATGGCAGTTCCGACTGAGGGTGTCCTTCCAGGAACTTTAGCGTGTTCTCATCATGGCGGACGTTGGAAGCTCACTAATCATGTTACTATTCCAAACGGTGTAACGGACGGTAAAGTAGCTCCTGGTGTAGCCCCTCGTGATTTGAGTAACAAAGAGTTCCTTAAAGAATCACCGGCTAATATCGGTAAAGAGGGTGCTCAAACCAAAATTGACGATTATAGCGGTACGACAGGAATCAATAGTTTCGGTGTACCAGTAGCTGAGATCCAAATGGATGGTAAAACAGCGAAACTAAAATACGTTGAGGGGATCAAAGGGTTCAAAGCGGAGCGTTTCGCTGAATATAACCGAGATTCTGAAAACGTATGGTGGGATGGATTAAGTGGTTCATGGCAAAATGCTGTGGCAGCTCCTCATCCTGACCCTGTATCAGGTATGCACTGTTGGCACCATAAAGTTCTTTTAGAACCAATTCAGCCGGGTGATAAAATCGGAGATATTTTTGTCAACTACGACAATAATATGAAAGTGTATCAAGCATGGAGAGATAAGCTTTCACGTGGGCTGGATTCAAATTCCAAGATTCGCCGTCCTCGTCACATCTTCCGTCCTTGGGTTAAACTTGATCCTGCATCGTATGAAGTGAATATTAAAGCTTAAAAAGCTTTCACTTCCTTTCTTAAAAAAAATTACTAAAGGGCTTTTCAGCCCTTTTGGTTACAATCTTGCAATTCCTATTTAAAGGCCTAATCACTATGGATGAGATCATTGCCCGAAGCAATAACTATGCACTACTTTCTCGAATACTCCTCCAAGAGTTGGACGTTGAAATTTTAGAGACCCTTAAAAACGACCCGACCATTTTGGAATTTTTCCCCCATTGGAATGATTGGGAGCAACGGACTACTCTTTCCAATGACAAACTTTTGGAAGAATATTTTAACCCTGATTTTACCAATCTCTCTATTTTGCACTTAGTGCCCTACGAAACGTTTTATACCCGTAGCGATCAGATGATTGAGACAGGTGGAGCCAACCCTGTAACCGATGTTTACAGTGCGTACAATTTCATCGTTGATTATGAAGTTGCTCGTGTTGTATCATCCGATCATATAGGCATTGAGCTTGAATTTATGCACCATTTGTGTGAAGCACAGAAAAAAGCATTAGAAGAGAAAGATGAGGAAGTTGCACAGGAACTTTTGAGAGTTCAACATCAATTCTTGAATAATCACTTGCTCAAATGGGCTCCTATGTATCTGATTAATATGAAATACGAAGCCCGTACGCCGATTTATTATGATGCGGCAGAGATGGCTTTGGAGTTCATATTGTCCGATAATGAAATGTTAAGCACGGTTGTTGCGTCGTCGTAATGGGACTTTTAAACTTCACTCCAGCACGATGCGTTCGTGCCCTTAGTGTCAATTCTATCTGTACAGCGTGCGTGGATGTATGTCCTACGGGTGCAATAGTCCTCTCAGGCAGACTCCCCTCTATCAATCAAGTTCAATGCGTCGGATGTGGGGGATGTGTGGGGGTGTGTCCGAGTGAGGCATTGGATTTGGATGATTTTAATTCCACCAATTTTTTCTTCTCCTTTATGTCAGAAGAAGAGAATCTTATTTCGTGTCAGAAAAATGTTCCGTGTTTGGCGGCACTTGGTAGTGAGCATTTAATTGCTTTGTCGGGGATGAAAAAAGGGTTGGTTCTTGACATCGGTCATTGTTCCTCGTGCGACATTGGTGAGTCTATTTTACGAGAGATTACCGAGCGCGTTGAGAATGTTAATTATCTTCTTGAAGCGATTGGTTTAGATTCTCAGGTTGATTTGGTGGATGTGAGCTTTAAAGACGATGAGACGATAGGGGATGAAAGTAATCGACGAGATTTTTTCAAAACGTTTCATCTAAAAAAAATTGGAGCGTATAAAACCAATTTTGAGCGTGAAATACAACTCAGTACCGATGAGTTCGTTGCAGCCACATTGGACAGTAGCCATACACAAGCATTACGGACGAAAAAGATTACGGATCGTCGAAAACTCTTTTTTACGGCATTGAAACGTTTGGAAAAACCCGATATTTTTCACGTTGTAGAGGCGAATAAGATAGCGTTTACCTCTCAAAAACTTCTCGATGAATCGAAATGTACGGCGTGTGAAATGTGTTATCGTGTTTGTCCTACGGGGGCATTGACCTCCGATATGCGCAACTCCAAAATTGATTTTGATCCATTTTTATGTGTCAAATGTCATTTGTGTCATGATGTGTGTGAGAGTGATGCGATCACCCTTTCTACCTCGTACAATCTCAAAGAGTGGTTTGAGCCAAAGGTTCAGAATTTGGCAACATTTGCCGTCCGTCCTTGCGATGAGTGTGGTGGATTATTCAGTTCAGTGGCGGGTGAGCGTATTTGTCGCCGCTGTCGTCTTGAAGAAGAAGAAGCATTGGAATTATGGGGTCTACAATGATGAATAACGATAATAGTATTACATTAGAAACAAAATTATTTGGTTTTATTGCAGAGGAAGCACATAGTAACCGTTTTTCGGTCAGTGTCAATAAACTGTTCAAGACAAACGGTGTCAATGCGATGGTTATTCCTATGAATATCCGTCCCGATGATTTGGCGTTTACGATTTCGCAAATGCGTACCTCCAAGCTCAACGGGGCTGTTATTTCAACCGAATATCAAGAAGAAGTTTTTGATCTGTTGGATAGTCGTTCCAGTGAGGTAGAAGACGCTGGTATTTGTGATTTTATTCGTATTGAAAACGGAGTTCTTTTGGGGGAACTGATAATGCCTGTCGCATTGGAAAAATTTGCGGAACTCTACAATGAGGATATTGCATTGCAATCACTATGCCACTATTTTTATGAATTAACTACGGGAGAAAAATAATGAAAAAAGATGATTTTAGCGATCTTAAAGCCGAGTTTGATGCGTTCGTTCAAGCTAAATGTGATGATGGTTCGTGTGAAGCGACAACGGAAAATGAGCCTGAGGAACCTGTTCCCGGATTTGTAGATGAACTCTCTGATAAACTACTAGCACCCTACCATTGTGGTGCGTATTTTTCACGTTTGGATATTAAACGTGTTGCTGAGGCGATAGATGAGTCGATTCCTATCAAAGAACGTAAAAAGATGATTAAAGCACTCTTTCGACATACTACACGAAAAGCGTATTTGAGCAGTGCCTTTGATCAGTTCAACCGCCATTTCGGAGGAAGAATTTTGATTTATACGGAACTCTCCGAAGCGTTTCCTGCATCAAAACCAATTTTTGATGAGAATATCGCAAAAATACGTAAAACACAAAAAATATTAGATCAGATAGTGAATGATTTCGAGGAGATAGAGCCGACAGATGAGCCGATGATGATGTAGTTATTTCTCTCTCACTCTCTGGAATGAGAGTAAAATAGATTAGTTCCCGTTAATCAATCGAGAGACATATTCGGCACTATCTAGTGCTGAAGTATCACCGCTTTTATAGGCAAGACGGAGTGCTTCGGTGATCTCTTCTTTCGCTTGTTTGGGTTTATTCTCCTTGTAATCAAGATAGGCAAGCCCACTCAATGCAGCCGATTCTCTGTCAATTATTTTCATATTACGTGCCATTTTAAGGGTGTCGTTAAATAATGGTCGTGCTTCACCAAAACGGTTGTTTGTAGCGTAATAGGTTCCTAAATTATTTTTCCACCCCATAAGATTGGCATATTGTCCTGTTTGTTCACCGATGGCGATGGCTTTTAAATACATCTCCTCTTTTTTCGATGGATTGCCCGTTACTCCATAACATAGCGCCATATTATTGTAGGTCGTAGCACGTTTTGATTCTTCTTGGTATTCTAATGCCTTATCATAATAGGTAAGTGCTTGTTGTGGTTGGGACAGTGCATAATACACCGCTATATTATTATACGCTGAATCAAGATGCTCCCCCGTTTTGAGGGAAACTTCCAAATCTTTCATGCAGTAGTAATATTGTTTTTCAGAATTTCCTATAGCACTATAAGTTGTGCCTAATGCACTGTAGGCAACAGATACAGAGGAGGGAGAGATGATTGATTTTTAGCTTGCTTGTCTTTTTCATATATCGCAAAACCAATAGAAGCCAATAAAATTACACCAGCACTTAAATATGCGTACATGATAGTATCTGAATTTGAAATGGCAGTTAAAGAAATTACCATAGCACCAAGTGCGATTAATAGAGTCAATAGATTCATACTGTTATAACCGTTATATTCCAAATCAATTTTTAAGATGAATATAAGTTTATTTTAGCAGAGAGAGAGAGAGAGATGTCAAGAGAATAAGTGTTTTTGTTTTTTAAGATGGATATTATTTTAAGGGTAATGGATAACCAATCTAGCGGAGGATATTGATATAATGACCTATGCACTTTATGGGTTGAGTAGGGATGATATTGGGATTGTGGAAGGGAAAATATGAGTGAAATGTTGATTTATCAAAATGAGAGTGGAGAGATAAAAGTTGATGTGCGGTTTGAAAAAAAAAGTATTTGGTTGACTCAAAAGCAACTTTCAGAAATATTTGGGAAAAGTGTAAAAACGATTAGCGAACATATTTCAAATATCTTTGATGAAGGTGAGCTAGATGACAGTTCAGTTATCCGGAATTTCCGGACAACTGCCAGTGATGGCAAAAACTACGATGTGAAATATTACAATCTCGATATGATTATTGCCATCGGTTTTCGGGTGAAATCTCCACAGGGGACGAAGTTTAGAATTTGGGCAACCAAAAGGCTTAACGATTACATTACCAAAGGCTTTGTCCTCAATGATGAGCGGTTCAAAAACGGTACGGATATGGTCTATTTTGATGAGCTTCAAAAACGACTCCGTGATATACGAATATCGGAACGGTTTTTTTACCAAAAAATCAAAGATATTTACATGACAAGTATCGATTATGATCCGAAAAATGAAAAGACGATAGAGTTTTTCAAAATTGTACAAAATAAACTTCTTTGGGCGATTTCTTCTCAAACGGTTGCGGAGCTGGTTCATAATCGAGTGGATATGAGTTTACCTTTGTTGGGGATGCAGTCTTTTGATAAGATGGATAAGAGCATTACCAAAAAAGATGTGAGTATTGCTAAAAATTATCTCGATGAAGAAGAGATAAAACTGTTAGGGCTTTTGGTCGAGCAATATCTCGCCTTTGCTGAGTCGATGGCGAGTCAGCAAACCCCCATGACTATGAAGAATTGGAGTGAGCGTTTGGATGCGATTTTATCCATCAATGGGAGAGAATTACTAAGTCATAGAGGTACAATTTCTCATGATATGGCGGTGAAAAAATCAGAAATTGAGTATGAGAAATACAAACAAAATCTTCGTGAAATAGAAAAGCGGTTAAGCCTGAAAGAATTAGAGCAAGATATAAAAAGACTTGTGTAGCGGGTTTATTGGCTTTAACACCGCCGAAAGAATCGACGGGAAATTCACATCATCCCAGAGAGTTTCAACACCCCTTGCCAAACAATCGCCGTCGTAATCCCTGCCGCAAAGCCTGCAAGAATATCATCCCCCATAACGCCCCAACCGCCTTTGGCTTCACGGTCTATTCGTCCTATAATCGATGGCTTTTTGATATCATAAATACGAAAGAAGATAAAGCTTAACGCGATTTGAATAGCAATACCATTATCCAAAACCACTAAATCACTCAATCCAAAGGTAATAGCAGGAGCAATAGCAAGTGCAATCCACATTCCGACAAGCTCGTCAATGACAATACTCCCATTATCATGCGTTCCTGATTCGATCTCGTAGAGGTCAATATGTTTGATGGCGAATAGGGTGATAAGAATAGAGAGCATAAAGAGGGTTTGAGAGCCAAAAAACATCAACAATGCAACACCGAAGGGGAGGGAGACGAGAGTCCCTACAGTTCCGGGAGCTTTGGGGGCTAAACCGCTGTATCCTACGGTGAGAAAGAGCCATCGAAAATTCATAACGATCCTTTAGGTAAGAGAAGTTGTTTGGTATAAATTCATCAGTTCGGTATAAAAATCTTTTTCGCTTCGTTCTTCAAGGAGCCCGTTGATAGGCATAATATCGTAATAAAGTTTGGCAAGATTACGAAACCTATTGGGATGAAGAGCGGCGACGATAAGCGATGAGATCTCTTTTCGCACCAGCACCGCTGGCGGAAGGAGACCTTGTTGCATCAGCTCTAAAATCGATTCGGCATGATAGCTAATATGGTGATGGTGACCATGCGGGCAGGTTTGAACACTGACGAGAGTTTTACAAAGATTGCAATAGACGTACTCACTGGCGATACTGAGCTCTATATCTATGCCTATGAGATGATCTAGTGCAGATTGATTGGCATTATGGTCATAATACATCCCAATTCCTGCATGATTTTGTCCAATTACGAGGCGGTTACACCCATAATTTTTGGCAACAATTGCATCGAGTATAACTTCATTACTTCCTGCAAAAATATAAATATTTTCGAGTGGGACAACGACAACACGACCGTGCGGAAGATAATTTTGGACAAAGTATTGAAGGGATTCATGACGAAGCTCATAGCTTAGATTGGCATTATTATTGGGTTTGAGTAAAAAAATAACGACTAAATCCGTTTGTTCCAAACTTTGTCGGATAAGACGCTCATGGGCACGATGAAGTGGATTGGCTGCCATAAAGATAGCCGTAGTATGTTTCGCCTCAATCCGTTCTTGTGCTTCTTTTATCGTGCGATTGGTGGTGTCAATAGAATGAGTGTCGATGGTATATTGTCCACTAATAGCAAATTTACCTAGTCTTTTATGCGTGGCACTAACTCCAGGATGTGAGAAATCTTCCGTTCCATATATTTGTCGAATGCGTTCGTGTGGGTCGATTGGAAATACTTCATCAACGCATATCTCACCCACAATATCATGGTCGCAAATCAAATCAAGTATCTCACCTTTTTGTGTACTGAGTAAAATTGCTTCATTCGTTTTGCCGCTAGGGGAGAGAATAAAGGGAAAGGGGAAGGACGAACCATTAAAAAGCCCACTTTGAAGCACTTCATCACTCTCCTTTTTATTCATCAGCTCACGAACGGGAGAAAGAATTCCTGATTTTAGCAATGCGAGTGCCGCGTATGCTTCATGATCGATATAGAGTGCTCTATTTTTTCTTGATGATGCCATATTTTTTTCTCTTTTCCCATAAACTTTTTCGTGAAATTCCTAACTTTTTTGAAAGTTCTGTGTCAGGAAAACGGTTCTGAAAGTTAGTCATAATATATTTAACATACTCTTCAATAGGGAGTATTTCCCCTTGATCAAAGAGGTGATTTTCATTTTCAACTTCTATAAGACGACAAGGAACACTCTCTGTATACTCGCTACTAGATATGATACAAGGGTGCTTTTGAATGAGCTCAAAAAACATTTTATGGTCACTTTTCTTCAAATGCTGAAAATCAGTAATGTATAAAACATTATTATTGGAAAGAGTAGAAAGTTCTTGTATTGCTTTAGTTGAGGTGAGGGAGATGAACTGAAGAGGTCGCTTGTGATGTTCAGCATATCGAAATGCAAAGGCATCTGCATATTTTTGGTAGCCACTGCAAATCATCAAGGGAAGTTCCGTTTTATCAAAATCTTCATCAATTTTAACACTACTAAAGCTATGTGCCAAATATCGTTCATACGTTTGATTTTGGCGATGAATACGTGCATGATTTTGAAAATGTTGAATTTTTCGAATCAGTTCTTCAATCATAAAAGGTTTAAGGATGTAGTCTTTTGCCCCAGCTGCAAGTGGTTTAGAAACAGTATCGTTGCTCACATACGACACCATTAAAATGACGACAGCATTTTTATAGGCTTCAATGACGGGATAAATATCATGTCCGTTGATGTTCGTTGAGAGAAGCACGACATCATAATCTATCCCCTTCAGCCCTTCCTTTGTAGAGCTGCTAATGTCGCAGTGGTGACTTAAATCACTTAATTTAGCGGCAATGCTTTGTGCGAGATAGATCTCGTTTTCGATAATTAATACGTTCATCCATGTTTCCAATCAAAATAGTGTACTGAAGCGGTTGCAATAACACCGACTCCCTCTTTACGTCCGATAAATCCTAAATGCTCTGTAGTGGTTGCCTTGACGTTTACGCGTGCAGGGCTTAGATCCATTAGTTTTGCTAAAACTCGGCGCATAGACTCCTTGTAATGAGCAATCCTAGGAGTTTGGGCAATGATCGTAATGTCCGCATGGGAAATTACAAAGCCAAATTGATGAAGCTTCTCTACACATTTGCTGAGGAGAATTTTCGAATCAATATTTTTGTAAGAGTCATCATTATCAGGAAACAACATCCCAATATCCCCCAAACACGCAGCACCTAATAGCGCATCAATCAGGGCATGAATCGCAACATCTCCATCACTATGCGCCATAAATCCAAAAGGACTGTCGATTTCAATGCCCCCTAGCATCATTAGTTTCCCCTCTTCAAACGCGTGAACATCAAAGCCGTTCCCCGTAAATGTCATAGAGGAAGGAGGCGTTAAACATTGCAACGAATCAAGATCGTTTTCATGCGTGATCTTATCTGCATACACATCTCCCTCTACGTAGGAACGCGTTCCACCGTAAGCAACAATGGCGCTACTTTCATCGGTATATTCAATGGATGTATCAAGCGCATTTTTAAGAATATTAGTACGAGAAAGTTGAGGAGTCTGAACCCTTTGTACTTTTTCACGTAAAATTGTTTCGTTATCATAAAGGATAGTATCGCTAAGGTGTAGCGTTGGGATAATACAATCGGCTGATCCTTTAGCAACGATTAGTCTTTCAATGAGTTCCAAACTTACACAAGCGCGTGCAATATCACTAACAATCGTGTAGAGAGTTGTAACATGCTTCATAGCATTGCACAAGGACTGTTGGCGAGTCTTTCCTCCACTTACAATGGTGAAGTCACACATACCTTGCATAAAAGTGACTTCATCGGGGTGAGCAACTACAATAATATGGGCAAACTTATCCATCTGTGTGATACGGTTGGTAACAAATAACCAAAGCGGATCGTGACCAATTCGAAGCCATTGTTTTTTTACAGGAACCTTAAAACGGCTTGAATTACCTGCTGCTAGCAGAATAAGTGTCAAATCAGACAATTTATATCCTATATTTTATAGAGTGTTACGAAATTATACACTTGAAAAGCTTTTTTTTATCTTCTTTATGATAAATTCTAACGAAATCATAAGGGATTGTTTTCCTAAATATTCTTGAAATTTTTAAGGTACATTCAAACTGATACGACCCTTTTAGGGGGTCTTATTTATAAGTCCAATACGCTTTTGGAAAAATACAAGGAGTTAGCACGTGAGAACACAATGGGTTGAAGAACGAAAAAATGATACCGTTTGCACTCAAATGTATTATGCCAAGCAAGGTATTATTACAGAAGAGATGAAGTACGTTGCTTCAATAGAAGATTTGGATGCTGAATTAATTCGCTCAGAAGTCGCACGCGGGCGTTTGATTATTCCTGCGAATATCAATCACAAGAACCTAGAGCCGATGGCAATTGGGATTGCAGCGCGTTGTAAAATCAACGCTAATATCGGTTCATCGGCAATCGCATCAGACGTGCAGGGGGAGATTGAAAAAATTCAAGTTTCTCAGCACTACAAAGCGGATACCGCAATGGATCTATCAACGGGGGGAGATTTAGATGAGATTCGTCGGGCAGTTATTGCTAACTCTAAAATCCCTATCGGTACAGTTCCTATTTATCAAATCTTACATGATGTTCACAATAAAATCGAAGATTTGAGTATTGAGGTTATGTTGGAAGTATTGGAGCGTCAAGCACAGCAAGGGGTGAGTTATTTTACCATCCATGCAGGATTTTTGCTCTCAACAATGCCAAAAGTGGCGAAACGTAAGATGGGGATTGTCAGTCGTGGCGGATCGTTGATGGCGGCATGGATGATGCACTATCATCGTGAAAATCCTTTTTATACCGCGTATGATGAAATTTTGGACATTTGTGCCCGTTATGATGTTTCTCTTTCACTTGGAGATTCTCTTCGTCCTGGATGTTTAGCGGATGCGTCTGATGATGCACAGCTTTCGGAGCTCAAAGTTTTGGGAGAATTGACATTACGTGCGTGGGAGAAAAATGTTCAGGTCATGATCGAAGGTCCAGGACATGTTCCTCTCAATCAAATCGAACGTAATATGAAAATTCAACGTGAATATTGCCATGAAGCACCGTTTTATATCCTAGGACCTCTCGTTACTGATATTGCAGCAGGGTATGACCATATCAGCTCAGCTATTGGTGCGGCGGTCGGTGGATGGCATGGAGCTTCTATGCTATGTTACGTAACGCCTAAAGAGCATTTGGGTCTTCCCAATGCTGAGGATGTTCGTAATGGTATTATCGCCTATAAAATTGCCGCGCATGCTGCTGATATTGCGCGTGGTCGCAAGGGGGCACGTGATGTGGATGATGCGATGAGTGATGCTCGTTACCGATTTGATTGGAACAAACAGTTTGAGTTGGCGCTTGATTCTGAGCGTGCTCGTGAATATCACGATGAGACATTACCTCAAGATGTTTTCAAAGATGCGGAGTTTTGTTCCATGTGTGGACCGAAGTTTTGCAGTTACAAAATAACCCAACAGATTATGGACAATCCAGAATCACTGGCTTGGATTGCAGCTGAAGAGAATAAAACGGCTACGGCTAATTAAAAATAAGGATATTAAAATGACAGAAGAAATTGTAAAAAGTGCGTTATCAAAAGTTACGTATCCCGGCTTTACGAAAGATATCGTAGCGTTTGGATTTGTTAAAGAGATTAAAATTGAGGGAACAAATGTTAGCGTTCTCGTTGATATTACTTCTAGTGCGCCAGAAGTTGCACATCAAATCACAACAGAAGCTACGGATGAGTTGAAGCTTGCTGGATTTAATGATGTAATTATTAATATTCAAGCACCTAAAATGCCGCGTGAAAGTTCTTCAAAGGGTAAAAATATCGCTCCACAAGTGAAAAATTTTATTATGGTAAGTTCAGGAAAAGGGGGCGTTGGTAAATCAACAACTTCTGTCAATCTTGCGGTTGCTTTAGCGATGCAAGGGAAAAAAGTGGGTCTTTTGGATGCTGATATTTATGGTCCAAATATTCCACGCATGATGGGACTTGATGGTCAAAAACCTGAAATAGTCGGAAATAAAGTTCTTCCTCTCAAAGCGTACGGTGTTGAAGTAATGTCCATGGGTTCATTGATGGAAGAGGGGCAATCACTCATTTGGCGTGGAGCGATGATTATGAAAGCAATCGAGCAGTTCTTGCGAGATATTTTATGGTCAGATCTTGATTGTCTTGTTATTGATATGCCTCCGGGTACGGGTGATGCACAATTGACATTGGCGCAAAGTGTTCCTGTGACCGTTGGTGTTACGGTTACGACTCCGCAAATGGTCTCATTGGATGATTCACGTCGAAGTCTTGATATGTTCAAAAAACTTCATATTCCTATTGCAGGGGTTATTGAGAATATGTCTGGATTTATCGCTCCTGATACAGGCGTTGAATACGACATTTTTGGGAAAGGGACATCTAAAGCAATGGCGGATCAGTTCGATACGTGTATTCTTGCTGAGATTCCTATTGAGCCGTCTATTCGCGTCGGTGGCGATGAGGGTAAACCGATTACCTACTATGCACCAACATCTGAGACCGCAAAACGTTATATGAAAGCGGCTGAAGATCTTTGGGTAACTATCGAAAAAATCAATGAAGAGGGTGGTGTGGATAATCAAGCGATTCAACCCAATACCGCTCCCGGTGTATCCGCATGCTCAACAGCAGCAGCTCCTAAGCCTCAAGCGTCTAGCGGTGAAAGCTGTGGCACAGGTTGTGGCTGTCACTAATTCTTCTGATTCCGTGCTTTGACACGGAATCCACTACTTCAATTATTAAAACTGATTCCCATCTTTGAACATTGCCATTTCAAACTCAATTACTTTATCGCGTCCTGTATGTTTTGCTTCATAGAGGGCTAAGTCAGCGAATTTAATGACTTTCCAAATAGAGTCAGCATCACTTGGAAAATGGGATATTCCTATGCTAAGAGTTTTGTGTACTGTTTCGCTTCCAAATTGATATTTCATTTCAGAAAATTGGGTTCGTATTTTTTCAGCGACACTAAATGCCCCTTCAGGTGTTGTGTTATGAAGGAGTATGAGGAACTCTTCTCCACCATAACGAATGGGTAAGTCAGCTTTTCGAACGGATGATTTTAAAATTTCACTAAGAGATTTGATAACAATATCTCCTGAATCATGCCCGTACGTATCATTGACCATTTTAAAATAGTCAATATCAATCATGAGAATAGAATAAGATACATGAGAACGGATTGCTTGCTCAGCACTTTTATCAATAAACTCTTCCATAAATCGACGGTTATAAAGTCCTGTTGCCCCATCACGAAGCGATGAATCACGTAGCTTATCCATCAGGGTTCGAGACTCTATGACTGCTTTCGCTGCCTCAAAATAGTTTTTAATACTAGGCAACGAGACGTTAAGTGTCTCTATTGTTTTTAAATCTTTTGCAGAGAAAGAGAGGATAAGTCCCAGATCATCATTAATATTAAAAGGGATACAACTATACTCTTTATCTCCACTGGAACAATGTTGACATATACTTGGAAAATCAGTTGAATAGACATCACTGTTTGTCCGATAAGCTCGGCACTCAAGTGCATTTTGGTCAACATTGGGATGACAAAAACTGACATCATTGGCAATATAAATCAATTTTCGTGTTTTGGTTATTTTATCCGCTTCATAAAGGGCAAAGTGCTTGAAGTGAAACTTTTCTTTTAAGACATAAATAAAGCGGTCATAAATTGCTTCTTTGCTGTTGTCTAGCTCAATTGTTTTTTTGAATTTATAGACATCTGACAGTTCACCAATAATTGTCCCAGCAGAATTGAGAGGGTCACTGTTTGCAATGTTTGAATGAGTCATAAACGTACTGAGATCATGTTTAATCCCTTGAAATGTTCCATCCAGTTTTTCAAAAAGGGTATTCATTTCCTCAGCAACTTCATTGCCGCCATCTTTAAGGGTTGTTGTAAATCGGAAGCTAAAGTCGCCCGTACGCGCTTTTTTGATTCCTCTTTGAAGATTTTCGAAGAGTTTCATATACGGTTTAAAATAGTAATTGGTAACCCAAAGGGCAATAATAATAAATAGAAGATTAATACCAAAAATTTTAGCAATTGTGAAGGCACCCGTTTGACGAATATTGTTAATATCAAACTCCATACTAATGGCACCTAGTACATCCCCTTCTTTAGCATTATGACAAGTAAGACAGTTCGGACTCCCGTAAGCGGTTGCGATGTAAGGGATAGTAACCCGTAAAACGGCACTTTTGGCATCTTCATTTACCTCCCTCATCATTATCCCCTTTTGGAGCACTTCTCGATCGATTGCATCTCGAGCTTGCTCATTTTGGAATCCTTTACCGTGTTGGGCTGTAACTTTATCAGAACGCACTATCCACAGTGCTTTGACATCTTTGATATTAGCAATATTGGAGAGGAAAAAATTCCGTTTGTCCATCATCCCATTGACCATGTGGGCTGTTAGTCCATCGCGAACGATTTCAGCCGTCATCTTAGACTTTTCAATTGCATTGTTATAGCCATATTCTCGAAAGTTGAGAGCAACATTGGTAATAGTGGCAACTGCTAAACCAATTAGCATCAGAGCAACTATAAAAAGAATTCTTCTGTTAGCATTCATAAATAAACCCTTATTTGGTATATATTATTCTACAGTGACACTTTTGGCAAGATTACGTGGCATATCAACATCATTACCTAAACGAACGGCAATTTCCATTGAGAAAAGTTGTAAAACAACCATCATTTCGAAAAATTCAATCATATAATCTTCTGTTTGTTTGGTACGGATATGATCGTCTGCTTTGTCAAAATCAAGAGGACTAATAGAACAGATAGTTGAATCACGTGCACTTAACTCTTCGACATTACTTTTGGTTTTGTCATAGAGTTTATGTTGAGGGAGGAGGGCAATGGTATAAAGTCCTGGATCGGCTAGGGCGATAGGACCATGTTTCATTTCACCGCTTGGATACCCTTCCGCATGCAAGTAACTAATCTCTTTGAGTTTTAATGCTCCCTCCAAGGCAAGAGGGAAAAAGACATCTCGTCCAATGAAGAAAAAGCCATGTCCATTGAGATAACGTTTAGAGAGACGACGAAGTTGTTCATGGAGTGCCTCATCCACTTTGACAGTGGCTGGTAGGGAACGAAGAAGGTGAATTTGGCGTTTAATCTCTGTTGTTTCCAATGTTTTTCGCATTCCTGCAAGGGTGAGGCTTAACATCCACAGTACGCTCACTTGGGTCGCAAATGCTTTTGTCGATGCGACCCCTTTTTCGATCCCTGCACGAGTGAGGATACTGGCATCGGCTAAACGAACCATAGAGGAGTTGTCAACATTGCAAATAACCAATGTTTTTAATCCCGCTTTTTTTGCCATTTTAAGAGATTCTAACGTATCAGCAGTTTCACCGCTTTGGCTAATAACAACAAAGAGGGTATCGTGAGCTAAGAGTGGTTCACGGTATCGAAATTCACTGGCTATTTCTAGGGAGACACGGATTTTGGAGTGGCGTTCAAAGAGATAGCTTGCCACCATGGCTGCATGATAACTCGTACCACAAGCACACAGCTTAATTTCATTAATCCCCTCGAAGAGTGTAGCATCCAACTCCTCAAAATAAACAGTTTCATCGAGTAGCCGTCCCATTAGGGTATCCGAGAGGACGTTACCTTGTTCGTAAATCTCTTTTTCCATAAAAAAGCGAAAACCTTCTTTCTGTGCAGAGAGTTTGTTTTCACTTAAGGGGGAAAAACGAAGTTCTACAGTGTGATTGAATTGGTCATAAAGGGAAATTGTTTGTGCCGTAGCAACACCGTAATGACCATCTTCTAAGTAGATCACTTCATGGCATTTTCCGATTAGTGCGGCATCAGAAGAACCAAAAAGTGTTTCTGATTCATAGTTTCGTCCTAAAATCATTGGCGAACCATGTTTGGCAAAGAAAATTGTCTCATCAGCCGAGGCACTTACTAATAAAATGGCATACGCCCCTTGAAGTTTTTCCAGAGTTTGGGTAAATGCTTCAAATGCGGTAGTTGCTGTCTTTAAATGGAAATCGAAGAGATGCACAATTACTTCAGTATCCGTTTGGCTTAAAAACTTAATTCCCTCTGCCATAAGCATATTTTTGAGTTCTTGATAATTTTCAATAATACCATTGTGGACAACATACGAATTTGCTCCAACATGAGGATGGGCATTAAGCTCCGTTGGTTTTCCATGGGTTGCCCATCGAGTATGACCAATACCGACAGAAAATCCAGTTGTCTCAAAATTTTTAGCTTTTTCTTCAAGATTGATTAATTTTCCTACGGCTTTAAAAAGAGAGAATTGGTGATTTTGCAATACAGCGATACCCGCTGAATCATAGCCACGGTATTCGAGTTCTCGTAATCCGTCGATAAGAATTTCTTTTATGGGTTTATTCCCGATATATCCTACAATTCCACACATGGTTAAACTCCTATTAATTTAATAATTATCTCGCGCGCATTATCACACATTCTATTTTGTTTTTCGATTAAGAAATGGTCCCTCACCCTATTTTTATCGGTGTGGATCTTGGCGGTAGCAATATTTATGTCTGCTTCATCGAAAAGTTGAACGAAATAGGCAAGTAAACCCCGTTGATTTGAGGTATTGAGATTGAGTTGGGCATAATGAATTGAGTGGTCACAATCGAGGGTAATCTCATTTTCTTTGATGATAGGCTTGGGCAATAGGAGTTTTTTAGACATATCGAATGCCTCATCAATGATAGTTGCAATCTGATCCATTGTCCCCTCAAGCGGGCGTTGTAAAAATTCTATTTTAAAATATTTGAGCTCATCAAAGAGGGTGAATATATCCATGGATGCAACATCGAGATAACTTAATTTTCCGAGTAAGTAGCCAAGGTTAAGAGGGATACGTCGAAAAATATGAATAATAAGACCACCGTCTATATTGAGCTGATATGTAAAGGTTTGGCAATGGAACGCCTCTTTAGAGATATGAATAATTTCACTTGGGGTATGTTTAAAAAAGAAAAGGCTTGATTCAATAGAAAGAATTTTTTTCTGCTCTATTTTACTAAGGGCAATAAAATCAGGATCATTCATAAGCCGTTTTTCTTTATTCGCACGTTTAATTGCATCGGTAATACGGTCATTTTGAGAAGCAATTTCCAGAGAGGCTTCATACAGCTCATGGAGTAAATTAGCTCCAAAACTTGTATAGGTTCCTGCCCCAACACCATTGATGTCCGCGTAGGTAAGAATATAGAGGAGTTTGAGATTTTCAGGTGTTTTAACTTTTGACATAAAATGATAAAGCGTTTTTTCACTGTAAAGATTTTCACGATAAGCGACATTGGTCATTAGCGTGTGGTGACGAACTAACAAAGATGCTTGTTCGTGCGCCGTGAATGGAAGTGAAAGATTCTTAATAAATGGGACTATTAGTTTCGCCCCCACTTCACTGTGGTCTTGTTTCCGTCCTTTTCCAGTATCGTGAAGGAGAACAATAGCTTTTAGAAGAATTTTATCGTTAAGATCAAGAGGAGCATAGAGAGCTTCAACGTACGGATCTTTAATATTTTCAAGAGCTTCAATACACTTGATCGAATGAAGATCAACGGGGTAGTGGTGATAGCCATCAAATTGTGGAAGATGTGACACTTTTTTAAATGCACCAATTAGATGGTTCAAAATGCCTGCATCGTAAAAGAGTTTGAGGATGATATAGAGATTATTCTTTTCAAAAAGCTTTCGCAATAGTGTATGGGTATTGCCTTTGAGGGGGTGTTTTATAGAGGAATAGGTAAAATGAAAGAGGACGCTTGCATCGAATTTCCATGGTTTGTCCTCAAGGAGACTTAAAAGCTCAATCAGCATTTCAATAGGGGGGGTAGGAAGGTTATACGAACTGTACAATACATCATTAATACCATAAAACCCTTTAGCAATTCGTCCTTGGCGTAGTGCAGTAATATGAGTAGTATCTGTGAGGTAGTGGCGTGACATTTTTTTGACATAGATTTGGGTGAAATTGTTGATACGCCATTGCGCTTCTAGTAAACGGCTTACGAGACGTTTTTCATCGCTAAATCCAAGAAGGCGAGCGATATTGGGCATATAATCAAGGACAAGCTGATCTTGTTGTTTGTTCGCCAGAAGGTGTAGTGCGCTACGAACGCGAAAAAGAAGTTCAAGGGCAACGCGGTATTCTTTGTACTGTTCATCGCTAAAGAGCTTCCCTGAGAGCTCACGTAGGGTGTTAACACCATACACGGTTTTGGCAATCCAGTACAGTAGTTGTGAATCCCGTAACCCACCCACACCCTCTTTGATATTAGGCTGCATAGAGAAAGGAAATTTTCGACGACGTATTTCAGCTTCTTCGATTTTTGCTAAGACATATTTTTTGGGATCATCGTGGCGAATCATGGTTAGACGGCTTAACGTTGCATTCCATGTAAAAGGGGAACCGATGATAAGGCGAGACTCCATCATGGCTGTTTTGATAGTAATGTCCTCTCGAGATGCAGCTAATAAATCAGTAATTTCATGAACACGATGCCCAAGCTTTAACCCTGAATCCCATGCCAAATAGAGGAATTTTTCGATAATAGCTGCTGTATTGTAGCCATCATTTTTCACATAAACGATCATGAGATCTATATCGCTATGAACACACAGTTGCTCACGACCATAGCTGCCAAGTGCGATAAGTGCGATTGGGATATTGCCACGCATCGGAAGATAATTTCCAAACATTTGCCTCAATACGGTTTTGTACATTTGAGAGATAATGGAATCAATTTTTTTGGTGTGGGTAACCAAGAAATCTTTCCCCTGATTACGTTCAAAAAGAGTCAATAATGAATCTTTATACTCTTTAATATAAAGTTTGAAAAGTTTTGAGAGTTCAAAATCACTGGCGTTGGATTCGATGAGGTCTTCGAGTTGTGCGGTTATGGGCATGGTTACTTCTTTTTAGTTTATGTTGGTGAAAACAAAAACTCTCACTCTTTTAAGAGTGAGAGGCAATCAACTTTTAAACTCATTAATACGTGATTGTAACGATTGTGCTACGTTTAGGAGTTGTGTTGAATCATTTTGAATTTGGTCGACACTTTTTTGATTGTTTTCGGAGACATTATTGATTTGAGAAATTTTACCGATAATCCATTCAATATGTCCTACCACTTCCACGGAATCAGTATAGGATTTTTGAGCTACGACGACGGATCGTTCCATCTCTGAGGAAGTTGCTGAAATTTTTGCTTCTACCTCGTTGGAAATAGTGGTAAGTGCATTCATGTTTTTGACATTATCACCCATCTTATCGCTCACATCATTAATTGCTTGGACAATAGTAGAGATATTGATTTCGATTTCCGTTAAACTTTTTTGTGTCCGTTCAGCGAGTTTACGTACTTCATCGGATACAACGGCGAATCCACGTCCGTGCTCTCCAGCGCGCGCCGCTTCGATAGCAGCATTAAGGGCAAGGAGATTCGTTTGATCTGCAATATCTTTGATGACTTCTAAAACATTTTTAACCTGATCGGCATCATTGCGCAGTACGATCAATTGTGAAGCCATCTCATGTTCATTCTCAATATAGACATCCACGTCACCAACCAAACGAGAAAGGGCATCTTTCGCTGTGATTAACTCTTTATTGGCATTCGTCACATTGTGTTGTGTTTGTTGTGAAATTGAAATGGCTTCTGATAAAATATTTTTGATAGAGTGACTTTTTTGTGTCGTTGTTTCGACGATAAGACGCTCTTCTTCCACCCCTTTGGAAATAATTTTAGTTTGGTCTGTGATGGTGATTGCAATAGCACCATTTTGTGTACCAAGATTTTTAACTTCATTCACTGTATCTTGTACCATAGCGATAAAATTATTGACCGCAACAGCTACTTCGGCAAATTCATCCTTTTTAGTTACTATGAGTCGCTTAGTTAAATCTTTATCACCACTTATAAGTGCATTGATCCGATTGCGTAATTCATTAAGAGGGGATAAAATTTCTTTTTTGAAGAAAAGATGAAAGACACTTACGAGCATAATAACAACAAGTATAAGGACAATTAATAAAATATGCTGTGTTTGTGCAATGGCTTCATCATTTTTCGTAAGAGAAATCACTAAATCCATAACGCCAATTGTCTCTCCAATACTGCTATTCGTATGGCATGCAATACATCTCTGCTCAGCGATAAGTGGTTGCAGTAATCGGATTGTATGCTCTCCATTTGTGGTACTTTCAATAACATTTGCTTTTTTAGTAGCAAAGACTTCTTTCACCATTGTCTCATCGGTGAATTTACTATTTAATCCAAACAAATCGATTACTTGTTGCGATTTTTGTACGGTGAGGCTATTGATTCCATCGATCTCTTTGGCGTGTTCTATTGCCTCTTCGACGATTTTTGGATCACCTGCGAGCATACTCCCTGAAAGAGTTTGAAAAATTGATTGGCTCAACATATTTAACGAACGTTTAGCAGTTGCATTCGAAAAATCGTTAAACGTTGCCGTTAGGTAAAAATAAATCGCTCCAAACGCTGTAAAGCTGAATAGAAATACCGTAAAGATGATTTTGGATTTAATTGTTTCAAGCATGGGTAAACAATCCTTTTGCAGTGTATAAATTATTGTAAGTATAATATAATATTCCCCTCTTTTTCTTTTGCTATAATGCGCGAATAAATATAACCCTAAAGATACATAGATGACACTTATTGAAAAAGTAAAACAAAATATTCGCCTTGAGTTTGATGAAGCAGTTGCTTTGTACGCTTTGGATCTTTTTACCCTAGGTGAGCTTGCGGATGAGAAGCGACAAGCTTTACATGGTAAGAAGACGTTTTTTAATATTAATCGTCATATTAATCCGACTAACGTTTGCAAAGATGTCTGTAAATTTTGTGCCTATAGCGCGAGTCGTAAAAATCCTAACCCTTACACGATGAGCCATGAAGAAATTTTGGCAATTACCGATGATATTGCCGCACGCGGGATCTCGGAAGTTCATATTGTATCTGCTCATAATCCCGATACGGGTCTGGAATGGTATCTCGAAGTATTTCGTAAGATTAAAGAACGTCATCCAAAGTTGCATATCAAAGCGCTCACTGCAGCGGAAGTTCACTTTCTTGCCGAAGAGTACGGTAAAAGTTACGATGAAATTTTGGATTTGATGGTAACAAATGGTGTTGATTCAATGCCTGGTGGTGGAGCGGAGATTTTCGATGAAAAAGTACGCGATTACATCTGCAAAGGAAAAGTGACCTCGCAACAATGGCTTGAAATTCATCGTAAATGGCATGAGAGGGGGATGAAATCCAATGTCACTATGTTGTTCGGTCATGTAGAGGAGCGATCTCATCGAGTTGATCATATTCTTCGTATTCGTGATCTTCAAGATACAACGGGAGGGTTTAATTGTTTTATTCCTCTTGTTTATCAGTCTGAAAACAACTTTTTGAACGTTAAAGAATTTATTACCGCCCATGAAATTCTCAAAACGATGGCGATTAGTCGGATACTGCTTGATAATGTCCCCAATTTAAAAGCTTATTGGGTTACTTCTACGGTTAATTTAGCATTGTTATCTCAAGCGTTCGGTGCCAATGATCTTGATGGTACGATTGAAAAAGAGTCGATTAACTCCGCTGCAGGAGCCAAAAGCGCTCACGGGGTCAATCTCAAAGAGTATGTTGCGTTGATAAAAAATAGTGGATATGAACCGATTGAGCGTGATAGTTTGTATAATGTCATCAAGGCATGGTAAAAAGTTAATAGCTTTTTACCTGATTGCGCCCCATATTTTTCGCAGTATAGAGCGCGTTATCAACATTCTTGAATACTACTTCAATTGTATCATTTTCTTGAAATTCTGAGATACCAAAGCTCGACGTTTTGTTTCCAATTATAGAAAAGTGTGTTGACTCTACTATTTGTCTCAGATTTTCTGCCAATGCAAAGGCTCCGTCCAAATCTGTGTGGGGACAAATTAAAAGAAATTCTTCCCCTCCCCATCGTCCTATAAAATCGGTTTCTCTGATATTGTTAGACAATGATGCGGCAAACTCTTGCAAAATCAAATCACCTGTTTGATGTCCATAGTTATCATTAACCTCTTTAAAATGATCGATGTCAATAAGAATGACTGAAAGTTTATATTGATGTCGGCTAGCACGTTTGACTTCTGTGACTAACACTTCATCTAATTTTACTCTGTTCATTAGCCCTGTTAATCCATCGGTTTGAGCATCATGTTTAAACCGAATTTTTTCATCAATATTTTCATAAAAGGCAATATAGCCAGTGAGTTCATTACCATAGCTATAATCGGGAGAAATGGTGACGTGATACCAGTTTGTTCCCCCTAAAAAATTACAATCTTCAATATCGTAAGAAAAGCTCTCTCCTAATTGTATTGTCTCCCATATTGTTTTATATAAGGAGTGGTCTGTTTTGCCTGATTTCAATAAACTGACACTTTGTCCTTTAATATGCTCCTTTTTACATCCTAATTGTTTACAAAAATTTTCACTTATTTCTTGAATAATTCCTTGAAGATCTACTTTGATAAATGACACGTAAGAATTAATAATCTTAATTAAATTAAGGTTGTTTTTTAATGCCTTTTGTAACTCATTTTGCAATTGATAAGTTCGGATATGATTATCTACCCGAACATTAAGCTCTTCTGTTTGGAAAGGTTTAGTGACATAGTCAACAGCACCTGAATTAAAAGCTTTTATAATCATCTCTTGCGTTTTGTGCCCTGTTAGAAAAATAATGGGAATATCCGCTGTCTCAGGGGCGCTCTTTAACTTTTTGGCTACTTCAAAACCATCCATTTCAGGCATTGTTATATCCAGTAAAATAAGTGCTACTTGCTGATTTTGTAACAAAGAAAGTGCTTCTGCGCCACTTCGTACTACAAGTACCGTATAGCGCTCTCTCAAGCTTTGTGCAACAAGTTTGAGATTTATAGGTTCATCATCGACCACTAATATGGTAACTTTATCCACGTAGTTGCTCCTGTGCATTTAGAAATAACTGCTTAGCAGTATCATAGTCAAACATATCTATGGCAGTGTTGATTTTAGCAATACTTTCTTTATTTATAAATTGGGAGAGTCTTACAAGGCAATTTCCCAGTAGCTCATCTTCAATAAATTCTTTATTTTCTAGCTTGATAATAAAATTCTCTAGGATAGTAATCATATCTTCTATCGTTGTGTTCTTAGATGGGGCGATGACTGCTTTTGGATACCGTTCATCAATTGATACTATTACCTGCTCCAACTCTTCGATTAAATGCGGTATAAGTTCTTTTTGAATATCAGCATCACCGCATTCATCAATCACTTTGACAATATCATAAACCATCATTGCTGATACATTACCACTGACCCCTTTTAGACCATGGGTTAATCGCTTAAATGGCTCACTTCCAATAGCCTCATTCATAATCTTTTCTGCGAAATCACGATGCCCCTGCGCAAAAAGCTGTAAAAATCGTTCGATTTGCTCAGGTTTTCTCAATTTCTTTGATAACTCCGCCATATCGATTCCATAGATGTCATCGCTTTTTTCTATAATGACATCTTCTTCTATCCAGCTTGTTGTTAGATAATGCCCTAGTAAGCGTTGCAACTCATCAAGATCTATGGGTTTGGCGAGATGGTCATTCATCCCTGCATCACGCGTGAGCTCTTTATCATGCTCCATAACTGCTGCACTTAATGCAACAATAGGGACAGTAGTATTAAATTCTCGAATCGTACGGGTTGCTTCAAACCCATCCATAATAGGCATTTGAAGATCCATCAGTATTAAATCATACGATTCACTTCTGACCATCTCAACAGCTTCTGCCCCATTATTCGCCATACTCACATTTACCCCAAACAATTCAAGCAAATCTCGTGCGACTAATTGATTAATTTCATTATCTTCAACCACCAAAATATTTCCACGTACTGAAAAACGTTTAGAGCTCAAATCACCTTCAAGTCGATCAATCATCCCTGTTTCTGTAATTGACTCAAACAAAACAGATGATGTAACAGGTTTATTAAGAATTCTATCCACTTGAATATGCCGATTTTGGGCAACTTGTATGAGTTCCTCTTTAAGATGAGCAGTAACCATTATGACTTTCGGGAAAGTTGTTTTTAGTTCTTCATGAAGTGTTTTGATAACATCAAGCCCATCAACTTCTGGCATCTGCCAATCGACAATGAGGTAATCAAAAGGTTCATGCTCTGACAAGTAAATTGCCTCCTTACCCCCTTCGCACAGTGTTGCATGCGCTCCCCATGAGGAGAGGATACTGCCAATGAGTTCACGTTCAAGTTGATTGTCATCCACGACTAAAAAACGCTGATTACGTAAATAGTGCGTATTAATAGGCATACCCATTTGAGATTTATCCTTTTGCAGTTGTAGCGTAAAATAAAAGGTTGACCCTTCCCCTTTGACACTCTCTTGCCAAATTTCTCCACCCATTAGCTCAATCAATTGTTTACAAATTGTAAGTCCAAGACCGGTTCCTCCATATTTACGGGTATTGGATGTGTCAGTTTGAGAAAACGCTTGAAAGAGTTTTGCTTGTTCCTCCTCATTCATTCCAATACCTGTATCGGTGATAGAACATTGCAATTGAACTTCTGTATCGCTTTGAATAATCGGTTTAATACGAAGGGTGATATCCCCTTTTTCGGTAAATTTAACGGCATTTCCAACAAGATTATTAAATATTTGTCCCAATCTGAGAGGATCGCCTTTGAGCATTTGCGGTGTATCGGGATGGATGTCAATATGCATTTCAAGTGATTTTTGTGAGATAGCATATTCAAACAAATCGGAAACATTTCGTAATACTGCCTCTATCGAAAAAACTTTTTCTTCAAAGAGCAATTTTCCTGCTTCAATTTTCGAATAATCCAAAATGTCGTTAATAACATTTAGAAGTGCTTTAGAAGATTGCTGTGTTTTAATGAGGTAATCATGCTGGGTGGCGGTTAAAGAAGTTTTTAAAATCAAATCGTTCAGACCGATAATACCATTCAGAGGGGTTCGTATCTCGTGGCTCATATTGGCTAAAAATTCGCTTTTTGAACGATTAGCTGCTTCGGCTTGCTCTTTTGCCAAGAGTATAGATTCTTCCACTTTTTTCTTTTGTGTAACATCTTTTGTACTAATAAGTAATCGCTTTCTATCAGGCATAAGCGTAATAGCCATATTAATAGTTACGCGTTTCCCATCTTTGACAATACACGTTTTCTCATAGTTACTGACTGACCCTTTTTCCATAACAACTCCAAGTGCTGCTATGGAACGAGATACATCTTCTGGAACACTTAACCCGATACAAGATTTTTTTAAAAGTTCCTCACGAGTAAAGCCTGTCATTTCTAAATAAGATTCATTAAAATCCAAAAAATTTGATTCCAAATCAAGAATTGCAATTCCGTCTTTTGAAATATTGAAAATATTTTCAAACTCCTCTTTTTGGTGTTGTAACGCCATCTTTTGTTGCTCTTGAGTGGTAACATCTATTCCGACAGTAACAAGATAATCCATTGTTCCATCTGATTTAAGAACGAGGGTGTTTGACCATTCAAAAACTAGTTTTTCACCATTTTTAGAAATCCATTCGTTTTGAAAAGTTTTTGTTATGATGCCGTTTTTAGCATTCTCTATAATCCCAACAACTTTATTTTGTAAGTTTTCAGAAAGGAGACATTTCCAAAAATAGGGTTTAGAAGCAATCTCTTCTTGGGTGTAACCACTAAAATCTTGTCCGTACTGATTGAGCTTAAACATTACTCCATTCGAATCTATAACCGCGATAATGGCATTGGCATTATCTATCAGTACTTGATTGAAATTTTTCTCATATTGAAATTTATTTTCAAGTTCTTTCCGTTGTGCAATGTCCTCTTTAAGCGTTTCAATAACATCCTGTAATTTACTCTTACGTTCAGCAATACGTTGTTGCATCAGATGCAGAGTATTGGAAAGAATTGACATCTCATCGCCGTCTATTCCAACATCAGGAATAATAATCTCATCATTTTGAGCGATATGTTCCGCAGCAGATGTTAAGCGGTTTAAGGCACTGGTGAGTTTGTGACCAATAATATAGGCAACGATTGCACTGAGAATAATTTCAATGAGTATAAGCAAAAAAGTCAGTCTTCTATTTTTATCAATCGTTTGTAAACTTTCTGTCAGTTCAAATAATATTTTAGCGTTACCGAGGATTTGACTATTAAGGGTTATCGGAATATTGACAAGTCTAAATGTTCTGTTTCCCAACTGAATATCTCTCGATAGATCAAAGCCATCCGTTTTGAGTTTAGGGTCTGAAGTTATACTAGAGAGAAGTTTTTTTTGCGAATCAAAAACCTGCACGGATACAATATTTCTTATGCTCGTAAAGCTTTCTACTTGGTTGTCAAGTGTCCCAAGATCGTACGTAATCAAAGGAGTTTTTGCCATTTCGCTAAAAAGTGTTGTTGCAATTGAAATTTTTTCTTCAATCAAAGAATGAGATAATTTTGCTAGCGATGTAAAGTTAAAAAAAACGATCAAAGAGATAAAGAATATCTCTATGCTCAAAAAAGAGAGAATAAACTTATAGCGAAATGGTAATCTTATCATTTATTTTTCCTCTATCGGCAGGGCGTTAGCGACATCCCGTACAGAGTCATATTCCGAGTCATTTGTTTTGATAAGATGTTTCATGCTCAGAATATTGAGCAATTCTACCGGCATCTCCAGAAGAGCTTTATTTAATTTTGCTTTTGTTTTATCGGATACCGAGGGTTTGACTGCAAATGGATGGCTTGGATAAGCTTTTGTTTTATAGAGTATTGTCAATGACTCTTTTGCTTGAGGGTCATTTAACGCGTCAAGGGTTCTTTGTATCCCGCCCCCCACATCTCCGATTCCCCGAGCAACGCCCTTATAAACAGAATCGTGAGAGTTGACATAACGAAACTTCTCATCACGTTCAACATTGATGTGATACTTTTTTAACAACTCATATTTATTTAATAAAGTTGCTGCAAAAGCATCAGGAGCGGGGAAAAGAAATTGTTTTCCTTTGAGCATTGAAAGATCATGGATACCACTCTCCTTGCGTGCGACTAAAATACCTACTAAATTTTTTTCGTCTCGAATAGTAGCAATGTACCCCTGTTTTTTGTGCGCTACAACATAATGATAAGGATTCATGTACGCAATGTTATATCCGCCACTGTATAAAACTTTTTCAAATTCCGGGATAGAACGTTCTATTTTGAGCGTGATGGTATCCCCCGTTGCTTGTTCTAGGTAGTCGACTACTGGCTGCCAATCATGAATGAGTTCCATTGGACTTTGTTGCGGAACGACACCCAATGTCAGATTTTCACCAAAGAGAGTTGTTAAAAAGAAGATATTGA
>Ga0172379_10002546_pt1 | contig 31729 bp, 32 predicted proteins | sample GrowelOW334metaG_FD_119756 | JGI IMG/M metagenome (GOLD analysis project Ga0172379, IMG submission 119756) | Groundwater microbial communities from an aquifer near a municipal landfill in Southern Ontario, Canada - Groundwater well OW334 metaG | ecosystem: Environmental > Aquatic > Deep...
AATATAAATTGTTGGTGAATAAATTGCTTTTAAAAATGAAAAAATCCATACTTCCAATGGTCTATCCTCGAAAGGTATAAAAGCCAAAACTAATCCACCCCCAGCAAAAAGTAATATTAACGGCCACTATACCAAAATTATTAATTTAGTTGAATTAATCATTATTGCCCAAACTATTCCCACTGCCGCCTTCAAAAATTGCTTCAACGTCATATCTCCCACAAGTTTAAATTCATAGGATGATATTTGCTGTGGAATCGCGTGCTGTTCCATCCTTTAATTCTACCAGTAAACGGTTTAATTTAAAATAAAAATGAAGTCGCCCTGTCAAGGGAGATGTCCGAAGGACAGAGGGTTTTAATTTGATAAACTACCTTATGTCAAAATTAGTCATTGTTGATGGTCATGCCATTATTCATCGAGCCTATCATTCAATTCCACCCTTAACTTCCAATGGTCAACCCGTCAATGCTCTCTACGGTTTTTACTCCATGCTTCTCACTGCCATAAACACTCTTAATCCTAAATATTTAGTCGTTTGCCTCGATTCTCCCGGTCCTAATTTTCGCAACCATGAATTTTTAGGTTATCGGGCTAAACGTAAACCAGCAGATTCTGATTTAATTTCTCAATTACCATTACTAGAATCAACCTTAAAACAGGCTGAAATTACCACTTTTTCTATGGGAGGGTTTGAAGCCGATGATTTAATTGCCACTATTACTGCCAAAGCTCTCAAAAAAATAAATAAAAATAAGCGAAAGTTGATTGACGAAATTATCATTATCACTGGTGATAAAGATTTAATGCAATTAGTCGACAAAAAGGTTTCTCTTTTTGTCCCTATTCGCGGTCTTTCGGAAACTAAAATGTTTAAACCAAATGATGTCGAAGAAAAACTCGGAGTTTTACCTACTCAAGTTATCGACCTAAAGGCTCTAATGGGAGATATGTCCGACAATTACCCTGGTGTTGCTGGCATCGGTCCTAAAGTCGCCACTGATCTCCTTTCTGAATATCAAAATTTAGACAATATTTATCAAAATTTAGACAATATTAAACCATCCATTAGGGAAAAATTAGAAAATAGTAAAGATAATGCCTATCTTTCGCAAAAATTAGCCACGCTTATCAGTAATATTCCTCTCAATTTTAAACTTTCTTCCGCTAGATGGACCCCAACCTCTTTCACTAATTTAATTTCTCTCTTTAAAACCTTTAATTTTAAATCTTTAGTTCAACGAGTTGAAAAACAAAATCCAATTAAAATTAATCATAAAAATGAAATCCAAACACACCAAACCTCACTATTCTAAAGAAAAGTCGCCCCTGTCAAAGGGAGATGCCCGCAGGGCAGAGGGGTTTGTTCCAAAAATAGTTTTAGTCCAAGACTACATCAAAGAATTCGGAGGTGCTGAGTCCGTTCTCGAAACATTATCTGAAATTTTCCCTAAAGCTCCTATTTACACCACTCTCTATAAACCAGAATTTCTTGGTCCTCATCAATCTCGTCTCCAAAAAAAATGGGAGAGCCGGGTCCATCAAAGCTTTTTTCAATATATTCCTTTTGTCCACAAAATCATCAGCCCTCTTCGTCTTTTATCTCCCTTAGCCTTTAAATCTTTTGATTTTTCTAAGTTCGACATCATTATTACTTCAGCCACTGGTGCCTATTTCCCTAATTTAATTAACAAAAAAAGTGCCAAATTAGTTTGTTATTGCCACACTCCACCTCGTTATCTTTATGGTCTTCCTACTGCTCGTAACTTCACTAAAAATAAATTCATTTATGCCTTAATTCAGGTTTTAAATCACCTTTTGAGAATTATCGATTTCAAATCTTCCCAAAATGTTGACCAATTTATCGCCAATTCTCAAACCACCGCCGACCGCATCAAAAAATTCTACCGCCGCGATTCCATCATTATTAATCCGCCTATTGAAACAATAAAAGAAAAGGCGAGCGATGGTGATGTTTCCGCGCGCAATATCCGAGGTGCACTACCGAAGGGCGTGAGCACGGAAAAATTATCATCCGAGCCATATTTCTTAACCGGTGGCCGATTAGCTCGTGCCAAACGTTACGACATCGCCATTCAAGCCTGCAATCAATTAAATTTAAAATTAAAAATTTTCGGCCGTGATTTTGCCAATTTTTCCGATGAATTAAAAGCCATGGCTGGCCCTACTATTGAATTTTTAGGTGAAGTTACTCAAGACCAAAAAGACCTACTTTATTCCCAAGCCCAAGCTTTTATTTTTTGTTCCGACAACGAAGATTTTGGCATGGTTCCAGTCGAATCTATGGCCCATGGCTGTCCAGTCATTGCCTATAAAAGTGGGGGAACCACTGAGACTGTTATCGACAGTAAAACTGGTGTTTTTTTTGATGAATTAACCCCTAAATCATGTGCCACCGCCATTCAAAAATTTCAAAAATTAAAAATCAATTCCAAAGACTGCATTTCCCGCGCTGCCGATTTCTCCACCGAAAAATTTGTTTCCAAAATTAAAAAACTAGTTTTTAGCCTTTAATTTTCTCCATTCTTCATTCATTGCTTTATCTAGTGTTACCAGATCAACTTTATTTTTTTTACAATAATCCAATAAGATTAAATCCACCAAACCCATTTTATTGTCTTTATATAAATTATCAAATACTTTTCCATCAAAATCTAATTTAGTTTCATTAATAAAACCAAAAATTTTATTATTCAACATGCTTATTTTTATTTTTTTGAGATCATTCTTTAAAATTCTCTTATATTTTAAAATTGACAACGTTTCAATTAAAACTAATAAATGAATCAAAGGTCTATCGTTCTTTTTTTGTAGTTTTTGAAAAATATCTACCGCTTTATCGTGCTGGCGATCATTAACATCATAAAAAGCAATCCATACACAGCTGTCAACTAATATTTTATTTTTTTCCATATAATATCTCATCTATTCTCATACTATAATTCGTTTTTTTATTACCTTTCGGTTGTGTTGCCCAAATTTTTTCCAAATCATTCCAAAATCCATCCCAATTAGGTTTCCATTTTTTTGATTTTATTTGTGGAAATACTTTTGCCACCACCACATTCCCTCTTTTTACATTAATCGTTCCCTGACCAGCAATCATTTGGTCAATATAATTAGAGATGTTATTTCTAAAATCAGATATTTGTACTGTAATTGTCATTTGTACAAAAATTTTATCAAATTTGTACATCAAGTCAATAACTTAGCCTTTCAACCATTTTTGTGTCTCCAATGCCGCTCGACAGCCTTCACCCGCCGCCAGAATTGCTTGTCGATGATTTTCATTCACACAATCTCCAGCTGCAAAAATCCCTTCCATACTAGTCATAGTTACTAATTTTTCATTTTTACCTACTATTATTTGACCTGTTTCTCTTAACTCTACCAATCCCTCCAAAAATTTTGTCGCCGGACTATAACCAATCGCTACAAACAACCCATCCAATGGCAATATTCTTTCTTCATTGGCCTTATTATTCAAAACACTAACCGACTCTAATTTTTCCTGGTTTTGCCCTTCTTTTTCAAGGGAGGGTGCCCACGCCACTGCGGGGATGGGCGGGTTTATATCCTTTACTTCTGAATTCCATAAAATCTCTATTTTTTCATTTTCCAATACCTTTTTTTGTTCCGCCGCACTAGCTCTAAATTCTTCTTTTCTAACAATCATAAAAACTTTTTTAGTAAATTTCGCCAAAAATACAGCATCTTCACAAGCTGTATCTCCACCTCCCACCACTGCCACTGTTTTATCTCTAAAAAACATTCCATCACAAGTAGCACAACTACTTATTCCATATCCAATTAATTCTTTCTCTTTTGGCAGACCTAACCATTTTACTCCCGCTCCGGTAGCCACAATCACAGTTTTGCTTTGTAAAACCTCTCCACTTTCCAACTCTAAAAAAAAGTCGCCCCTATCAAGGGGAGATGTCGATTCATCGACAGAGGGGTTTGTTCTTTGAATTTGACGAACAATTCCAGATTTAATCTCTACCCCCAATTTTTTTACCTGAGTTTGAGTATCCATCATCAATTTAAAACCACCAACTCCATCTGGAAATCCCGGATAATTTTCTACCATTGGAGTGATTGTCAATTGACCCCCCGGTTGATTTCCAGCAATCACAATCGTTTTAATATCCGCTCTCGCATGATAAATTGCTGCTGTTAACCCGGCTGGTCCTGAACCGATAACTACACAATCATATTTTATATTTTCATTCATACCCATCATTCTATCAAAAGAGCTTTACTTTTTTAATTTTTTAATTAATACTTAAATAATGTCCAAGAAAACTCACCAAGTTGTAAAATTAATTTTTGATCTCATTCAAAATAAACACAATTTTATTTTTTGGGTAGGAATTCGTTTTCTTTCTACTTTCTTACCCTTAGTCACTATTTATTTGTTTTCAAAAACCATTAATTTGGTTGAAATTAAATCAGATTTTTCCGCCATCTTTTTTTCCATTCTAATTATTTTTACTGTCAGAATTTTTGATAACTTTGTTCGCATTAAATCTGTAACCAAATTAGATGAGTGTATTAGTGATATTAATTTTGATATTCATAACTATTTTATTAAAGATATTAAAAACGAAACCAAATTAGAAAGACATGAAAGCATTCAAACCATTCGTAATTTTGCCGATGCTACTGCTTGGACTTTAAGGCTTTTTCGCCAACCAGGAATTGATAGTTTTGTTTCCCTATTTACCATTCCTTTTATTATCCTTTTTGTAGATTTTAAAGTTTTTATTTTAGAAATTGTCTATATTACCGTCTATTATTTCATCGACCACTACACCACTCAACGCTACATTAATTTTAAAGATATCCAAAATACTAAAATTGAAAGTTATTATGCCAAACTTCATGAAACTAACGATGTTGATCTTGAACAAAAAACTTTTAGTCGTAATTTTGCTCGCCTTTGTAATTGGTGTTTCACTGAATGGTTCACTCTCCAAAACACCGCCGTTTTCTTTTACACTCTAATCTTTGCTTATTTAATAATTTCTGTTTCCAGTGGTACAAAATTAATTTCAGATTTAGTTTTAATTATGAGCTATATCGCCTCAACTCAAGTTTATTTAAATTCCTTTTCTGAAATTAAAGATAGTCTCGCTGATATGTCTGTTTCGGTTGACCACATTGCTAAAAATAAATCCATCACCGCCATCGACTTCGACGATTTAGTATAATAAATTATGCCAGAACTTCCCGAAGTTGAAGTTGTCCGTCTTTTTCTCAACCAACATCTAATTAATAAAACCATTTCTAATTTAGAAATTCTTACTCCAAAATCTTTTATTGGCGATCCCAAATTAGTTCAAGGCCAAAAAATAATTAAAACTTCTCGCATTGGCAAACAACTTTCTCTTCACTTAGAAAATAATTTAATTCTTCTTTTTCATCTCAAAATGACCGGCCAATTGATTTTTTATCCTCCCTTGTCAAGGGGAGGTCCCGAAAGGGGAGGGGTTTCGCTTGGTCATCCCACTCCCAAAGAAGATAAATCAATCTTACCCAACAAATCAACTCGTCTCGTTTTCACTTTTTCTAATGGTTCGAAATTATTTTTTAACGATCAGCGCAAATTTGGCTGGGTCAAGCTTTTTAATCAGGATGAACTTGCCGAAGCCCAAAAAAATCTCGGTCTCGACATTTTAAGCCCAAACTTCACTCCTGAATATTTTTACCAGCAAATCCAAAATACTTCCCGTCCAATCAAAATAGTTTTACTCGACCAAACCAAATTTGCTGGCATTGGTAATATTTATGCCAACGATTCTCTTTTTTTGACTAAAATTAATCCACAAACACCCTCAAATAAAATTAACTTTAAAAAAGCTTCACTTCTACACCATTTTCTAATTCAAATTATGACTGAGTCAATTAAAGCTGGTGGCTCCACTGCCAAAGATAATAAATACATCCACCCCGACGGTTCCAGTGGTCAGCACCAATTTAATTTTCAAGTTTACCAACGAGCCGGCGAACCTTGTTTAGTTTGTCAAACCCCAATTAAGCGAATCACTCTCGGTGGTCGTGGTACCTTCTATTGCCCCAATTGTCAGAGATAATTTCATTTTTATTTTTATTAAAAAAAACGATCCATTTTTAACAGATTACAAATCCTATAATATTGACAAATAAACATTTTTTGTTAAAATCTCCCCATTAATTCAATTTCTCTAATTAATACAAGCATTAATTAACAAGATTTGTTTAATAGTGTACTTTAAAATTTGTGTGACCTTCTATAAAAATCCAAGAGTTTTTAACTCTTTTATATAAAAAAACAATTCAATATTAAGAAAGGTGTGATTTTGTTGAACGGCAAAAAACCTATATACAAACCTTCTTTTTTTAAGCGATGGGAAAAAACTTGTTTTCAATCATCTGAGATTATTATTCCGATTGTGTTAAAAATTCTCGGAAATATATCTTCGGTGGTAGACATGGGGTGTGGAACAGGGCCTTGGCTTTCAGTCTTTAATAGTTACGGAATAACTGATTTCACAGGTATTGACGGTGACTATGTTAATGAAGATGCGTTAGTTATTACTAAAGAACATTTCAAAGCATATGATCTTAATAAACCTCTTGATCTTAGAAGAACTTTTGACTTAGTAGTTTCTTTGGAAGTTGCAGAACATCTCTATCCGCAAAACAGTGAGACTTTTGTAAAAACTTTAATAAAACATGGGTCAATTATTCTCTTTTCTGCTGCTATACCTTTTCAAGGTGGAACCCATCATTTTAATGAACAATATCAGGATTATTGGTCTGAGATTTTTAAAAAAAACGGTTACTTTGCAATTGATTGCATTAGACCAAAAATTTGGGACAATAAATCTGTTTACTGGTGGTACAGACAAAATATTATCCTATATATTAAAAAGGAAACTATCGAAAATAACGATACATTAAAAGAACTTTACAAGGAGACAAATTCCTTATTAAATCGTGTTCATCCACAAAATTATTTAACTAGGATTTGTCAAACAATCAAATTTTCACCAGTTCTGGAGTTTGTAAAATTTTTTATCAGCAGATAGAAATAGAAGATCAACAAATTAAACTAAGCCGTAGGGTTAACTTTTAACACCTTACGGCTTTTTCTTGTTATTTTTTTATTTTAATTCTTGACAACCTTTCTATATCGGACTAAAATAGTCCAGTATGAATTTATCAACTAAATCTCGCTATGGACTTCGCGCTCTGACCAATCTTCTTGATCAAGACTGTTGTTGTTCCATCAAACAGATTTCCAAAAAAGAACATATTTCTTCCGATTATTTAGAAAAAATTTTTGCCAAATTAAAAAAAGCCGGTCTCTTGAAAGTTGAAAGGGGAGCTTGTGGTGGCTACTCTCTCAGTCGTGACCCCAAAAAAATTACCCTAGGCGAAGTCATTAATGCTCTCGAAAAACCAGAATTCATTTGTCCTGATTTTTGTGATTGTCAAAGCAAATCAGTTTGGCAAAAAATTCAATCTGGATTCAGTCATGTTTTAAATTCTATTACTCTCGATCAATTAGCTGTTTCCAAAAATAAATCAGTTTATCTTGACTATGCCGCTTCCACTCCTGTCGACCCCGAAGTTTTAAATACCATGCTTCCTTATTTTGATTTTTCTTTTTGTGGCAACACCATGTCTCTCCATCAAATGGGAAGTGTCGCTTCCCAAGTTGTCGAATCTTGTCGTCAATCCTTTGCTAATATTTTAAAAGTTCAGTCATCTGAAATTATTTTTACTGGCTCGGCCACCGAAAGTAATAATACTGTTTTAAAAGGGATTGCTTTTGCCAACAAAAATAAAGGTAAACACATTATTATTTCTTCAATTGAACATGATTGTGTCTTAAACAGTGCTAAATGGTTAGAAACTCAAGGTTTTGAAATCAGTCAAATTTCTGTCGATAAATTTGGTCTCTTAAATTTAGATGAGCTTAAAAAAACCATTCGCCCCGACACCATTTTGGTCTCTATTATTCATGGCAATAATGAAATAGGCACAATTCAAGATCTCGCCAGCATCGGCCAAATTTGTCATGATCGCGGAGTTTATTTTCACACCGACGCTTCTCAAAGTTTTACTAAAACCGACATTGATTTATCTAAGTTAAACGTCGATCTCTTAACCGCTTCTTCTCATAAAATTTACGGTCCAAAAGGCGCAGCTCTTCTTTATATTAAAACTGGTACCAAAATTACCCCGCTTCTTCATGGTGGCGGTCATGAATTTGGTCTCCGTTCCTCGACTGTTAATCTACCTGCCGTTGTTGGTTTTACTAAAGCCGCCGAAATTGCCATTAAAAATTTTGATCAAGAAAATAAAAAGTTATGTGAACTTCGCGATTATTTAATTAAAAATATTTTAAAATCAATTTCCGATTCTCATCTCAATGGTCACCCCACTAAACGTCTTTCCAATAATATTAATATTTCTTTTACTCGAGTCGAAGGAGAGTCCCTTCTTTTAGAATTAGATTTTTATGGCATCGCTGTCTCTACTGGTTCCGCTTGCTCTTCGGCCTCTCTGGAACTCAGCCACGTTCTTTTGGCTATTGGTCTTAAACCTGAACAATCACATGGTTCCCTACGTTTTAGTCTTGGTCGTTTTACCACTAAATCCGAAGTGGATTACCTGTTAAAAGTTTTACCTCAAGTTGTTAATAAATTTAGGCAAATTTCGCCATTTAAATCATAATTATGTATACCCAAAAAGTTCTCGAACACTTCAGAAATCCTCACAATTTTGGTTCCATGGAAAACCCCACCGCTGTCGGTCAAGTTGGAAATCTTGCCTGTGGTGATGTCATGAAACTTTATTTAAAAATCGATAAAAACAAAAAAGGGGAAGATTACATTCAAGACATTAAATTTGAAACTCTTGGTTGTGCTGCTGCCATTGCCACCAGCAGTATTGTCACCGATTTAGCCAAAAATAAAACTTTAACCGAAGCCTTAAAGATAAAAAACGAAGATATTATTAAAGCTCTCGACGATTTACCTGCCGTCAAAATTCATTGTTCTTTATTAGCCGCTGATGCTTTAGACGAAGCAATTTATGAGTTTTATCAAAAAACCAATCAACCCATCTCTCCTGAGTTAGAAAAGCTTCATCACCGCATCACCGTTTGTCAAACTCGTTTAAACCATTAAATATTGATAAAATAAATTATGTTTTTAGTCAAAACCGTTTATGCTCAATGTCCTGTCTGCATCGTCACTGTTGGTGGGGGAATGTTTTTAGCCCAAAAACTAGGCGTCGATGATTTTTTGGTTTCTCTTTGGATTTCTGGACTCAATACTGCCATTTCTTTTTGGTTGGCCCCCAAAATTAAAAATCGAATTTTAGGTAGCCCAATTATTTTTTCTTTATTAATGTTTGGTTTTACTCTTTTTTATTTTATTTCTACTGGTCAAACAGGTTATTCTACTAATAAGATTCTTGGTTTAGATAAAATTATTTTTGGCCAAAGCTTAGGTCTTTTAATTATGTTTTTGGGTATTTTTATTGATCGTCATTCCCGTAAATTAAATGGTGGTAAAATTCTTTTTCCTTACCAAAAAGTCGTCTTTCCTGTCGGCACTTTAATCATTTTTACTTTACTTTTTAAATTATTATTTAAATTATAAATTAAACTCTCTTTTTTTTAAAGGGAGATACCCCGCTTCGCGGGACGGAGGGTTTTATGAACAACAAAGAAATCGAAAAATTCATTAATAAAACTAAAGAATTAGAAAAAGGTCATCAATTAGATCTTTCTTCTGGAGAAGATTTATCAATTGCCATCATGAATCTTATCGGTATTGAAGAACACATGTTTTTTACTTCCCAAAAATTGGACGACATTAAATATCTCAATATTCTAAATTCAGCCAGGGAAATGAGAAAAGAATTAATGAAAAAAATCGTCAAAGAAGGTCATGGTGAAGTTTGGTGTACTAGTAAACATCTTTTATCTGCCTCCATGCGTCTCATGGAAGTTGGCACAAAAAGTTTAACCAAAGGTGACCAAAAAGAAGCCAATGATTATTTCAAAAAATCTTTTGATTTATATAATCTTTTTTGGGGTTTAAATTTAGGTTTAATAGATTCCTCTATGGAAACACACCATGGCGCGTCTCTACTTCCTAAAAAAAACATACCTGTCAAAGAAAAACCCATTCCTCAAAAAAGCCTAATGGGAACTATTAGCCAAACTATCGGTAAGATTCTTGATTGTTGTCGTGAATAACTAATCTCTAAAGATCAATAATATTCCCACAAAAACAAAAGTAATTGGCCAAAACATATCCCAGTCAATCATTTTTGGAAATATTTGATTCCATAAAGCTGTTAATCCTACTAAGATTAATACTACGCCTAGAATATTAATTCTCTTTCCTTTTATTTTTTTATCCTGCCTTGCAGAAATTTCTTTTGTCATTGATTTCTCTTTTTCCTTTTCAGTTTCTTTTGGAATCACTAACCATAAAATTAAATAAATCAAAAGTCCACTTCCACCACCAATTGCCAATAAAATAAAAATAATTCTAACCAATGATCCGTCAATTTGAAAATACTCAGCCAATCCACCGCAAACACCAGCAATTATATTATTATCGACTGATCTAAATAATTTTTTTGTCTCCATTATTAGATTCTAGCAATTTCTCTAATCTTTTCAATATTCTTAATCACCATCGTTCTTTTTTTATTATAAAGATATCCTTGTTTTTGAAATTTCAAAATTTGTAAAGTTACAGTTTCTCGAGTCAATCCAGCCATACTAGCCAAAACCCGGTGTGGAGTATTGAATTTAATTACAATTTCATTACCTTTTTTTTCACCCACATCTTTAGCAATCAAGCAGATCAATCCCGCCACTTTACTTTCTGCATCTCCTGCCACAATTTGTCGCCAACTAATAGATAAATCAAGTAGTTCATCTATTAATTTTTTATTAACCTCACGTAATATGTTTTCGTCTTTCTCAATAAATTTTACAAACTCATTCATTGGCACTGCCCAAAGTTCCACCGCTGTTATTGCCTCGACAAAATATCTATTTGGTTTTTTATGAAGCCCATTTATTCCAGCACAAAAAAACAATGGTCTTAAATTCGGAAGACTTGTTTCCTTCTCACCATTAACCACATAAGCTCTTAAAAACCCGCTTTTTTCTATATAAGCCGTATTTAAATTCTCTCCCGATCTAAACAAAACTTGTCCCTTTTTATATTTAATTACATCAAACTGGCTAAAAAATGACTCTAACTGTTTCCTAATTTTATCGTTCATAAAGTACAAAACTATTAATTATTAAAAAATTATTAAATTTTTATTAAAAGATAATAAAATTTATTATATCACTAAGTTTTTCTAATATTTCTTACTAATTTTTAATAATTTTTTAATAATTAAGTTATAATATGAGCCTGTGGTTAAAAAAATGGAATTTCTTAATCCAAATTTGGATTTAAATATACCTCTAAAGTCAGATAGTGTTACCCCAATTCTTGAGGCTGCTAATCAATTAAAGGAAAAAATAGATCAAGCCGAAAAAAGAGCTAAGAAAGCAGAAGAAGAAAATGTTGTAGATTCTTTAACTGGTTGTTATAATCGAAATTTTTTTGAAAAATTTAAACAAGAAAACTTTGATCCCAATCGTGATAATAATAAAATTGGTTTAGTTTTTGTTGATGTTAATAATTTAAAAACTGTTAACGATAATCAAGGCCATGAAGCTGGTGATAATTTAATTAAAAATACTGCTAATTTTTTGAAATCAAATTCCAGAAAAGAGGATTTAGTTGTTCGTATTGGCGGCGATGAATTTATAATTATTTGTCGTAACCATGATAACACTCCTAATTTTGAAGAAAAAATCCTCAATAGAATAAAAGAGAGATTAATTGACAATCCAAACAAAGATCTTGCTTTTGGTGTTGCTGTTTACAATAAAGAACAAGATTTTTCTAACCTAGATAAAACTAAAGATCGTGCCGACACTCACATGTATCAAAACAAAAGAGATATGAAGGCTGAAATGTAACTTTTCACTAACACTTGAGTTTATAATACTATTATGAATCTCTCAAAAAGAGCTCATTTTATTATTTTTTTATTTTTTTTAATTTTAACTTGGATATCTTTTGGAATCGAAAAAATCCAAGCTAATGAAAAATATGCCACCATTGTCAATCCAGTCAGGAGTCGAGAATTATGGGTCGATAAAACTATTAAGCCTATAGATGACCAATATCAAACAATAAATAATCTAAAACTAAAAGCCACTTGGTTAATTCAAGACGATGTAATTAATGATCAAGAACTCATCAAAAAAATTAAAGAATTTAATCAAGACCAAGAATTAGGTTTATTTTTAGAAGTTAGTCAAAATTTAACCAAAAAAGCTCGAGTTTATTATCCCACCCAAACAGTCTGGTACAGCCCCAAAGCTGTTTTTTTATCAGCCTACAGTCTCAATGATAGAAAAAAAATAATTGATCAAATGGTCGCTGATTTTAAAAACACTTTTGGATTTTTACCAAAATCGGCCGGAGCTTGGTGGATTGATAGTTGGTCACAGCAATATTTAGAAAAAAAATATCACATCACCACTGTCATGATTGTTGCCGACCAAAAAACTACCGATAAATACGGAGTTTGGGGGCAGTGGTGGGGTTACCCATATCATCCTTCACCTGATAATATTTTAGTGCCAGGAAACTCAAAAACAGTAGTTATTCAATGGGCCCAAAGAGATTTAGAAAAAGCCTATAGTGGCAGTGGTCCTTTAGTCTCAAATTTTTCACTTCAAGCCAACGATTACACCAGCCAAGGATTAGACCTTAATTATTTTAAAGATTTAGTCAACCAATATTTATCAGTCGAAAAATTAGGTCAAATTACTGTCGGTTTAGAAACAGGCATGGAAAGTATCGGACATGAAGAAGAATATGCAAAACAATTAACCTGGATTGCTAACAATCAGGTTATTAGTTTAAAAATGAGTGAGTTTGGCGACAAATATCGCTCCGTTTATGAAAATAAAAATCCCAAAAAAATAATTTTAAGTAATTGGATATTAACGCCGGAATATCGGGAAAATCAAAACCTAGGCGAAAAAACCAATTACAATCCCAATCTAAGTTTTAGTGATAAATTTATTGCCGATCAATCAGAATTTTTAAACCGAGTTTTATCAGAAACAAACAACAGAAAAGAAATTAAATATTGGCCAATATTTTTAATTATCATCCCTCTTCTATGGCTATGGAGTAAAAACATAGGCTTAATTTTTTGGCTTTTATTATTATATTTACCTATTTTTAGATCATATTATGATTCGGGTTGGAAAATATTTTTTGGTACCACTATCGAAAATTTAATTTTAGTACAGTTGTCAATATTACTTATTGGTGGATTTTTAATCACCAAAATTAATAAAAAATTTAAAATTGATTGGAGTGCTTGGTGGTCGGTATGGATAGTAAATTTATTAATTTTTACTGCCAGATACTCAGTTATTGATGGTCAACGTCATCTTGGTTGGCTAGTCGATAATTTTAGATTTATTGGTATCACTTTTGGTCAGGGTGTTAAATTTTTAAACCAAGATTTAATAGGATACGTAGCCGCTACTATGTTGAAATTTAATCCAGGTTGGATTTGGAATAATTGGTGGGTTTGGATGATTTTTTATCCTATTATTGAAATTGGATTAGTCTTTTTAATTAGCAAATTAATCCCCAAAAAACTTAGATATTTTATGGCCATATTATCAATATTTTTTATAATTTATATTTTTGGTTTAGATCCAATAACTGTAAAATAAAATTTTTTATTTTTCTTTAAATTTTCCCTCAAATCTCTCCACCAAAGAATAACAACAACCACAAAATATTTGCTTGTAAAAACCTTTAGTTTCTAATTTTTTACAAATATTTTGTGGCACCAAAAATTCAATTCCTACTTTTTCTCCAATTTCTTTTCCAATCTTTTCAATCATTTCCGAATTTTGATATTCGCTGGTCAACAGTGTCGAACTAAAAGCCTCAAATCCATTTTTTTTAGCAAACTCCGCTGTCCTTTCCAGCCTCAACCTCCAACATCTCTCACATCTTTTAGGTTTTAAAAAGTCCCTCTTGTCAAAGAGGGATTTAGGGAGATTGGTTTCAAACCATTCTCTTGGTCTCCAATCCGCCACTATCATTTTCAAATCACCAATCATCAATTGCATTGCCTTTAACCTCGATTGATATTCCGATCTTGGGTGAATGTTCGGATTGTAATAATAAACTACAATTTCACTAAATCTTTTTTCCAACTTAATTGATTCCACTATTTTTAATAAACAATCAGCACAGCAAGCATGTATTAACAATTTCATAAAATATTTTAAATTTAAAATTAAACCCTCCCTGTCAAGGGAGGGTGCCCGCAGGGCGGGTGGGTTTTATTTCCCCAAAAACTCTTTCATTTTTTCCAAACTCCCTTTCACTTTTGGTTCTTCAAAATGTTTCCTGGCCGGTTCCAATTTTTCAATCAACCAATCCGCTAATCCATTTTTCAAATCCAATGGATATAATTTTTCATTTTTATAATCCTCAATTAATTCATCCACTTTAGTGTAGACAATATCTCCACCAAATTTTTCTGGTCGGCTGATTTTAAAATTACCTGTTTTTTCTCCCCAAAACACCAAAGTTTGCACCCAATTAATTAATGGATTAAATTCAATTTCTTTTGGTGGTCCGTAAGCTTTTTTAATCTTATTTCTAATTTCATCTGGCGTGTCATGAATAAAAATCGCACTATTGGGTTTTGATTTGCTCATTTTCAAAGATTCTTCCAACAAAATTTTATCTCCACTTTCTGTAGTCAAATTTTTACCATCTTCTGTCAATAAACCAAAACCTTCATTTGAATTTTCCGGTCCAGTTAATCCCGCAATCAAATTTTGATGAATTGCCACTGGGGCAATAATTTCCCCTTTACTATTTTTTAATGGATTAATGGTCAATTTTTTAGCCACATCTCTGGCAATTACATGAGCTTTTCTTTGATCCATTCCCGCATGAGCCAAATTAACCTGCATCGTAAAAATATCTGCCACCTGGAGTGGGGGGTAAAACAAAGTTGCCATATCCACATCGTTACCTTCCTTTTTGCCCATTATCGAAATTGATCTTAAATTTCTCGACAAAGTCACATGTTTACCCACTTCCATAAAAGTTTCCCAGTGAACAAAATTTTTCTCATACAAATCTTTACCAGTCACAAATTCTACTTGATTTTCATTCACCCCATAACACTTTAAAGAGGCGATTAACCCTTCTTTAAAATAATGTTCGGTTGCCCAGCGGATATTTTCCCAATTTCCGCCCAATTTATTATTTAAATAAGAATGAAAATCAGCTAAAAATATTTTACATTTAACTCCTGCTTTTAAAAAATCAGCAATCTTTCCCATTGAAATCAAGCCAGTTCCCAAATGTACCATTCCTGATATTTCAAACCCAATATAATGATTTAATACAGTTCCGTTTTCTAGTAATTTTTTCAAATCGTCTTCAGTTAATACTTCCTGACAATTACGGGTGATTAATTTAATTTTTTCATTTATCTCCATAACTTAGAGTATAAAGCTAATTTTTAGAATTTACCATAGATTAGTGGCGTATAATTACTTTGATGAAAAAAATAATTTTATTTTTAGTTATTTTCTTTTCTTGTTTTTTTTCTTTATCTAAAAATACCTTTGCTATTGATCTTTATTATCGAGCTCAAGTCATCAAAATTACCAATACTGGGTCTGGTCAAAATCTCGATTTAAAAATTAATGATTCTAAGATTTCAGATAACACTATAGTCACTATTACCAATAATTTTTCTTTAGATGAAGGCCAAACCACTTTTAGTAATCAAAACAATTATCAAATCGACGATTGGCTTTATTTAAGTCAAGGCATTGACCCCTTATCTGGCCAAACCAGTTATCAAATTGCTGATTATGATCGCAGCTCAGCTATTTTTTTGCTTTTTATGATTTTTATTATTGCCGTCCTACTTATTAGTTCGTGGCATGGGCTTCGTTCTCTTTTGTCAATGGCATTATCCTTTTTAGTTATTTTCTTTTTTATCCTACCCAATATTTATCATGGTTCCAATCCAATTTTAATTGTATCTCTAGGCATAATTTTTATTATTCCAATTACTTTTTACCTCTCTCATGGTCTAAATAAAAAAACTACTGCCGCTATTATCGGTACCATTATTAGTCTTTTTATTGCCATTGCATTATCCTTAATTTTTATTAAATTTGCCAAGTTAACTGGTACTACCAGTGAAGAATCTGGTTTTTTACTTTCCTTAAAACCCGGTTTTTTTGATTTTAAATCTATTTTATTATCAGGAATTATTATAGGTGTTCTTGGTGTCATTGATGATATTACTATTTCTCAATCAGCCGTTGTTTCTCAATTAAGAATTGCCAATCCAAAAAACAAAAAAATATTTTCTCAGGCCATGGCTATTGGTAAAGATCATATTTCCTCCATGATCAACACACTGGTTTTAGTTTATGCCGGGGCTTCATTACCTCTTTTACTTCTTTTTGTTGATAATCAATTACCTCTCGGTCAATTAATCAGTTTTGAACCGATTGCTGAAGAAATCATTCGCACTCTCATTGGTAGTGTTGCTCTTATTATCGCTGTTCCTATCACTACTTTTATTGCCACCAAATTAATCAAAAACTAATTATTTATAATAGCTTTTAATTTGAAACAAAATATACCAAGAAATTCCGGCTCCAATTATTAAACCTCCTAAATCAAACTTTAATAAACTTAATAAAGCGCTAATTAATGAAATATAAAACAATAATCTCCAAGATTTAATTTTTCTTTTAAATAATCCCGGTATTGCCATTATTTGTAAAATTATCATTACTATTCCTAATAATACTGAAATAATATAAAAACAACCTCTAGTACCACCTAAAAGTATCAATGATGTCGTTGTTATCATTAACCCCATAAAAGCCAATATCACTGGCACTGATAAAACTAATAATATTACTGCTAAATACGGGCCATATTTTACAATTATTTCTTTAATTTTTTTGGGCAACTCTGGCAATTTTTTAACAAAAATTTTATCCAATCCTTTTTCTAGTTTTGTAATCATTCTAACCAATTATACACTAAAATTTTCCAGTTCCAAAGATCAAGCAAGTTGCCAATCCATCCACCCCAATTCCCACATAATTCCATCTATTATCCAACTGATTGTCGTTATGAGGTTTATCGCCGGCATACATCCATTCAATCACATGAACCCCATTTAATTTAAATCCATAACTAATATTTTCTCCCAAAGCTGTAAATCCTAATTTATTAAAACCATCCTGATTTTCAATAAAATCACTAAAACCTTTATGTTGATCCACTGATTTTAATCCGTTTAAATATTTTGCCCTTTCTTGGGCATAATTACTCAGTTTTTCATCCAAAGTTAAAATTTGTGAACCTTGTACTTTCCGATATTCATTCAAAGCCACCAATATTTCCTTTGCCGTCGCCATAGTTGCATCTTCACCTATTTTCATTGTCCAAGTCACCTCATCTATTTGTTTTGCCACCCCCCATGGCTCAGTCCCTCCCTTTTCAAGGGAGGGTGTCCGTAGGACGGGTGGGTTTTGACTCTCAATAGTTGTTATTGTGGGTTTTGGAATTATAGTGGGTTTCGATGTCAGCGTCGGTATTTTTTCTAAAACCGGTGCCAAAGCTTCTTCTTTTTGAACCAAAACAAATCCCAAAATTTCCAACAATAAAACCATTAATACTATTCTTACAATTCTCTCCATTAGTTCTATTTTACTCTTACAATCCAGTTGTATCTAATGTCGCTCCTACTTCTGTTGGTGTTGGTGTCAGTGTTGGTGTTGTTCCTCCAATATCCATTTTCAATAAAATCTGATCCAATTGCGATTTAGTAATACATGTTTCATTATTTTCTTCACCTACACATAAATTCTTAGTTTGAGTTTTATCAGTTACAATCTTTGGAGTAATTATTTCCACTCCGGCCACCAACCGATCAGTTATTATTTCCGATAAATCGGTTAAAACTAAATTATCATTCTGCCACATCAATTCATCCAAAATTTGTTTTGAAAAATCAGTTGCATTTTCATCAACCCCTGGCAATAAATCAGCAATTTTAGTTCCAGTTCCCAAACCATTTTTAATAAACATTAAAACCTGACCTGTCTCTTCACCCTCAAAATCGCTCATCGCCGTTCCAATAATCGCTCCCGCTTTAGTCGCTTTCATTGCCACCCCTGGGGTCGATGACGAAGTTAGGGGATCACCCGCCTTAATTGGTCCATTTTCAGTATTCACTTTCACTGGTACTCTTCCCGACAATGCCACCGGTACTGATTTTACCCCTTCATCATCCACTTCTCCCATTATTACCCCCGGTCTCAAAGAAATTACTCCAAAAACATTATTATCATATGCCTTTTGGCTTTTTTTAACCCCCGCATTTAAGGTTGAATCTAAGCTCACCACATCTCCTGGAGCCATAGAATTATCATTAGTTGAATAAAGTTCTGCCAAGTCTGCTCCCGAGGCCGCCACTTCAATTATTGTCATCATTATTTTTGGTACCGTATTTGGAGTTGTGGCAGTACTAGTCAGAGCACAAATAGTGTAAGCCTGAGAAGAAGTTGTATTTGGACTATCAATAAAACTAAAACCAAGATAACTGTCGACAGGGGAATCAGATGTATGGCTTCCAGTTGTCAGTAAAGTTAAATCAGAATCAACTTGTGTTCCACCACAACCAGATACTCCTCTTCGAACTCTAAAAGTATTTGTTTCAGTATCATTTGATGTCATAGTTACCTTAATTAATCCCGTAATTAAAATCCTATTACTGACAGATGATGGTGTAATTGCCGGGGCAGTTCCTTGAAGAATATTGGTTTCACCAATACCAAGAGTGTCAATAGTATTATCCACTATACTAGCGCTTTTTGCCGCTCCACCAGATCCGGTAGTATCACAATCTTTCCAGACACTATTTTCATAACATCTAAATTTATTAGTAGAAGAATTGTAATAAGTGGCTCCATTTATTCCAGTCGGATCACTAGTTCCATTATCTAGCACTAATAAATCTGGTGCCGTTGTTCCACTGTTCCCAATAACCACTTTTCCGCTGGAATTCGTTCCACCAACCGCAAAAGTAATATTTCCACTACTAGCTTGAATAGTATTTGTACTTATTCCACCATTAAATGTTTGCAGTCCAGTCCACACATTCGATGATCCCAAATTCAAAGCCACTGTGCCTGTGCTACCTAAAGAAATTGTTCCTCCGCCACTTAACCCTATCCCAACTGCCACAGTCAGCGAACTATTAACCAAACTAGTGTTAGTCAGGCCAGTAATTGTATTATTACCACCATCAATTGTTTTACCTGTAAATGTTTGAGTTTGTCCCACAAAAGCAAAAGTGTCATCTATGGTTAAACCTGGAATAGTGGCAATTCGACTAGTCGATGGAGCAATTGCTGATATGGTTGTTGTGTTATTTGTCCCTAAAGATAATTGATTTGTTGTATTAAAAATATTCAAAGCACCAGCTGGGTCCAGTCTCATTTTTTCACTTCTAGTAGTCGAACCTAAAGGTGTCACAATAAAAGATAAATAAGTTCCCCGGTTAGTGGCAGTAAAATTTTCTCCAGCAATGACTTGAAATGCTCCTGAACTACCTAAAACTCCTAATGGAAAAGTTGTACCATCATAACCGCGACCGCCAAGTGAAGCTAATTTATCATCTGTCTGGACTGCCAATGGAGCACTTTCCGTTCCTCTAGCCTTTCTGCCGACTACTCCTGGTGAATAAACATCATTACTGTATTTGGTCACATATAAAAAATCATTCTGAGAAATTAATTCAAATGGGCCAACAGGGTTAGTCGTCCCAATTCCCACAAACCCATTATTCATAATTACTATTGCTGTATTCGCGCCACTATCACCCACATTAAATTTTGTATTTATGCCGGTAGCATTATTTCCCGACAGGGCATTGTTACCAGCAATAGTTATTGTTCCATCTGCAATTGCACTACCAATAATCTGAGGCGTTAAAATCGAAGTTGTAAAAGTCGGGGAGGTAGATAACACCAAAGCTGAACCACTCCCAGTCGTTGAATTACCCAAAGCCGTCACAGTTCCTGAAGTTGGTAAAGTTAAAGAAGTCGGCCCAGTAGTATTAAAGAAAAGCCCATTATTTAAAGTGGATAGGGGAATTTGTCCTGAAGCATCAGGTAAAGTCCAAGTTCTACCAGCCGTTAAATTAGCTTGGGTAATTATTCCCTGATAAGAAGTTGCTCCACCGTTCTGTCCAGGCGCAATTTTGATCGAATCATCAGTCACTGTATTAGATAAAAATTGCATTCCATTACCACTGCCAGTTTTAGCCGTAATACTACCTGTTCCACTTCTTAACTCAATACTGGTACTAGTTGTTGAATTTCCAATCGCAATAATATTAGAGGCATTTCCTGTTCCAATGTTAACCGTCATCCCCCCATTGCTGGCAAATAAATTAGCTGTTCCAGTTTGATTAACCCCCCCAATATCAAAAGTTCCAGTTGTTGTAGAGCTACCAATGGAATAATTTGAAGAAGCAGTACCTTCTAGAGAAAAACCACTAGTTCCAACAAATAAATTTAACGAAGTATCACCAGTATTATTACCAATATTAATAATTTTTTCATTTGGACTATTGCCAATATTTATACCCCCATCCCCAGAAATAATATTAATTGGTTGATTAGCAGCAATATTACCAATTGTTACGGCGCCTAAAGCAGTTGTGTCAAAAATAGTATTATTTTGCGCCACCACCTTAAATGGATTAGCTGTTGATCCCGCTTTTGTACTTACTCCTAAAATATATTGAGAACCAGTTCCGTTTGTTGCAGCTGTATTTTCCCCAAAAGTAAAAGCCGTTTTGCCATCAGTCGTTAAACCCCAATTCCATATTTGAGCAAAATCATTACTATTAATAGTGTTCGCCGCAGTTGCTGCCGTTATATTACTCAAAATTGAAATTCTTGCTCCACATCCCCAGCTAGAAGTGCTACTATTCCATGCCAAAACTTGACTATTTGAGCAAGTTGTTATTAATGACAACCCAGAATTATTTTCTAAACCACCAGTTGAACTAAGTTGTATTGCTGAACCAGAAACCTTATCAGTGGTAGTAATTGTTGCCAAATTATTATCAGTTATGCCCGCAGTTCCCGATAAATTTGAATTAGTTAACCCAGTAATCGTATTTCCGATCGCTGTTATCGTTTTATTAGTTAACGTTTGAACTGTATCAATCATCACCACTTTATTCCCAATCCTAATTCTCGCCGCACTACTTCCCACATCAGACACAATAAATTCATCAGAAGAAACACCAGTAGATCCAAATTGTAATTCCACTATTGATGACACTGACGGAGTTTGGTCTGACTCTTCTATTGTCAAAGAACCACCACCCCCAGAGTTATCTGCGTCGCAAGCCCAACCACCAGAAGCTGTCCATTTTAGCAATTGACCGTCTGAACAAGTGCGAATAAGAGATAATCCTCCACCGTCAGATAGTAGTCCACCATCTAAATAAACTGATGGTGTTCCGCCGGCAATATCCGATCCGCAAGCCCAACCACCAGAAGCTGTCCATTTTAGCAATTGACCGTCTGAACAAGTGCGAAGCAAAGTTAAACCGCCGCTGTCGCCAATTCCACCATTAGTATTCAATTGAACGGCTGAACCGGAAACTTTATTAGCAGTCACAATCGTCGCTAAATTAGCATCAGTTATTCCCGCACTTCCCGATAAATTTGAATTTGTTAACCCAGAAATAGTATTACTTCCAGCATCAATAGTTTTATTTGTAAATGTTTGAGTTTGACCAACAAAGGCAAAAGTATCATCTATAGTTAAACCTGGAATTGTCGCAATCCGACTGGCATTTGGGGCAATCGCCGAGATGGTGGTGGTATTAGTTGCTCCTAAAGACAGCTGATTTGTCGTTGTTGTGACGACCAAGCTATTAGTTAAATTAGCTCCATTAAAAGTTGGGTTGGCTAAAACATCAATATTTTGAATTGTATCTACTGCCCCATTTATTACCAAAAAATTAACGGCATCAAAAGAGGCCATTCCCTTAATCACATTAGTTGCATCAAGCCCTGCTATTTTTACAGTTCCACCCAAAGCTACTGGCGAACCGCTAATCCCAATTCCTGTTCCAGCCACCGCATTCACATTAATGCTATTATTTGCTAATTGCGAATTATTAATACCAGCCGACCCTGATAAATTACTGTTGGTTAAACCAGTAATAGTCGTTGGTGTAACACTAATTACGCTTCCGTATTGATCTATTTGAAACACTGGAATTTGAGTAGCAGATCCATAAATTCCAGGAGTGGCCACCGACACAAAAGATAAACTTAATGTTCCACCCAAACCCACTGTACCACCACCCTGTAAACCACTACCAGAAAGAGTTTCAATAGTTATAGATGAATTAGCCAATTGTGAATTTGTAATACTCGCTCCAACCGAAAGATTGTTAGTCGTCAAACCAGTAATCGTATTATTGCCAGCAGCAATGGTTTTATTTGTCAAAGTCGCCCCAAAATTATTAAACACAAAACTATCATTAGTACTCATCGCTGGAATGGTTACGATTCTATCTGCAGTTTGGGTATTAGCATTTATAGTAGTTTTTGAACCACTAACTCCCAAATTTAATTGGTTAGAGGTAGTAGTCATATTTAAACCATTGTTAATAGTCACATTATTAAAAGTTTGCAGACCCGTCCAAACATTAGACGCACCTAAATTCAATGCTAATGTGCCTCCTTCGTTTCCTGTCATCATTAATCCGCCTCCACCAGTGGCTCCCGCCACATAATTTCCCGAAGTATAAGTTCCTAAAACCACATCATTCCCATGCCAAACCCCAGTTGTAATCGTTCCTAAAGTTGACACATTAGTCGACCCTACCCAAGTTAATAAATCAGCACTTCCGCTGTCATCTCCACACACCCAATCTGTTCCGTTAAATTTTGGTATTTGTCCATTAATACAACTATTACTCGCCCATTTAATAAAAGTTATTCCGCCATCAGTAATTTCTACCCCGCTTGAACCCACCGTCAACCCACTCCCAGTGGCTGTCGAAATTGTCACTGGCGGTGTCACTGTACAATTTGGGTTAGTCGGTAAACAACTTGGAGTTAATGTTTCTCCTGGAGAATATAACGCCGTCGCTTCAATCTGCTTAGTAAAAACCAAAAATAATAAAACTAAAATAAATAAAGGGTATATATTAAAACGCCCCGCCTTCAATAACATTGTATCTATTTAATAATTCTTTTATTAAAAAATTATTATTTTTTCTTTTTAGATACGATAATATCTATGATAGCCAAAATCGCCACCAAGCTGATTACTCCCAACAAAATAAAAAAATAAGTTTTTAATTCCTCATCTTTTCCCGCCACTACATGAAAACTAGTCAACACTTCTTCAGCTAAGTTTTCATAATCACTTATTTTTACATTTAAGTTATAAAATCCAGTTTCAGAACTTTCTGGAATCACAATAAAATCTAAAAATTGAGCTTGTGTTTCTACTGCTTTTAAAACTTGTGATTGGGCTATTACTATTCCATCCTTAGTCACTTCATAATTCAATCGCAAATCCTTTCTTTGTGGATTTTCTGGATATTTAATATCTATTTCAAAATAAAGTCGGTCACCAGCCTGAATTTCAGTATATTTTTCTGAAATATTTGTTGACACACTCAAAGCCCTGGCATATGGCGCATTAATAAACATTTCTACATAAATAAAAACAACACAAATTACTTTAATTATCTTAACCATCATGACGAATATTAATTAAAAAACTTAAAATTGAAAGATAAAGAAGTATATTGTAAAAAGCAAATAAAACCAAATTTGTATTATAAATAATAATCCTAAATGGTATAAATAAAGATAAAATATTTAAGTTAAAAAAAATAATAGAGCATATAAAAAACATATAAAATAATAACGAGTTAATCTTTTTCTTATTAATATAAAAAAACATTACCGGGGCCAATATTAATAAAAAATTAATATAATAAACCCAATCGATAATATTTAGTGAAAAATATAACATAAAAATATCAAGGAAAATCCTTATTAAAACTACAAGATAGGTTAAAAATATAAAAACTATTTGTTTTTTATCAGCTTTTTTAAATAATCCCACTACCAATAAACCCATCATCACAATTGTTAAAAGGACACAAATAAACAAAACACTTAGCTCTATATTTTGGTTAATATTAAACATTATCGTTTTTTTATTAAAATAATTAAAATCCATAAAGAACATATTGCTAGAAGTGATTCAGACATAAACCAAGCTCTTTGATCATTAATGTTATATAAATTTAAAGCAACATTGATACAATAAGAAAGACTTATTGTAAAAAAAGGCAAAAAAATTCCCATTTTTTTTGAACGAATAATATTCAAAGAAGCTAGCCACATTAATACAATTGCTGACATCAACACAATAACTATTGTTAAAAAGTTTAAAAATATTGTCACAACTTCATTTCCTTTTTAAATCCATAAAAAATTAAAAACAAACTCACAAATTCTATAGTTCCCAATAGCAGCCAAAAATAAAGAGGAAAAGGTTCAAAATTATTATTATATTCTTCAAAAAAAACTTGCGTTAATTTATCAAACAAAAATAAAATAGATCCCCATTGAATTAATTTTTTTGCCACCATATCTTTAAATTTAAATGCATTAAAAAACAAATTAATTAAAACCATTATCATCACTAGATCAGGAATATCATTATAAAATGCCGCCTTTCTCCAATCATTAAAAAATGAAATTATAAAAAAGAAATAACCAATTGTAAAAATTAAAGAAAATAAAATAACATATCCAATTTTTAGTTTTATAAAAAAATTCTCAATTTTTGATATTTTTTTTATTTTTTCTTTTTCCAATAGTCTTATCTTATTTCTAATAGTTACTAAAACACCAATCAAAGAAAATAATAAAAAAATTATTATTGATGCAAACAATTCTTTATTAAAAGATATATCTAAAACTTCAGTCTCTTTAATTTCCGTTGCCAAACACCAAGGCAATCCAGTAATTAAAGAATTTGTGGCAATAGTTCTTTCATTATTATAATTAAGTAAAATATTTATCGATGGATTTTTTATTCCAGAGAAACAATTACGGATATTGTCCGTATCAATAGTTTGAACAAACATATCAAAAGAACTATTTCTTAATGGACTAACAAGTATTTTTTGGTCTTGACTTACTAAATAACTTTCACCAGTTTTAGCCAAACTTTCTTTATCTTCAACTATTCCAAAAACAACATTCATATTTTTAATCAAAGCCACATATCCTAATAATTTGTTTTGATCATACACTGGCGATAAAACTAAAAACTCTGGATACAAGTCACTATAATAATCAATGTAAGCATCAGAAAATATAATCTCTTTTTTATTTTTTGTTTCAATAAATTTTTTTGTTAAATACCAATTTTGATTAACCGGCCAATTAAGATTTGACCCAACCTTTTCTTTAATTGTATTTGTATATACGACATAACCATCAGGATTTATTAAAAATAAATTATTAAAATCCTTTTTATTAACATTTTCTTCAAAAAATTTTAAATTTAATTCAGATACCTCTTTAATCATTTTATAACTATCAACAGTGGCTGCTACCACCACTGCTAAACCAACTCCGTCACCAGTTTTAACGTCCAAATTAGCCATACGGACATATCTTCTTATTGGATTTTTATTCTTTTCATTCCAATTATAAAAACCATAAATATCTTGATTATTTTTTATACCCTCAATAATCAGTTTATAAAGCTCTGGAGAATTTTTTATATCATCATAATTTTTTCCAAAAAATGTTCCACCTTCATTAAAAGAGGACACTTGCTGTTGGTAATTTTCAATCGAAATATAACCATCTAAACCAATTATTCCAGTTATAATTTTTTGAAAGACAGGATCGTTTTTAAATTCATTAAAATTTCTATTTGGATTTCTTTTAATATAATTTTCTATTTCTTTAATAATAATATTAGACTCTTCGTCGACATTAATTTTCATTATTTGTTCACTAGAAACTAATGGCTCATCTAATAAATATTTTGTTTCATCTGAATTTGACAACTCTTTAATTTCATTATCTATAATTGAAAAATACGAATCAATCTTATTTTTCTTTAAATCAGAAACCTCAATTAATTGATGGTATGTTTTTTTTAAGATTTGATTTTTAGTAAAAGTACAACTTATAAGCCAAAAAAGTCCACCTCCTAAAATACCCAAAAAACAAAAAATTATTATACTTTTTATTCGACTCAAAATCATAATTCTATTCCGATGGTAAATAGTTAATAATTTTCGAATTAATCAAAATTACACTTGGAATATTTTCTTGTTTTAATCCAAGACTTTTAGCTCGAGCCAAATTCAAATATCGTAAACCTTTTTCGGTTGCTTTAAATTCAAAACTACTAGGAAATTTACCATCAATTAGGATTGCTCTAGCTAAATCTCCAGCCTTTCTCCCTTGTTCTTCAGATGATACCTCAACTGAAAGTAATACCCCATCTTCAACCACAAAACCCCAAAAAGTAGTTTCCGGAATTCCACTATTTTTTATTAGCCATTTTATTACTTCTGTCTCTGACACACTCTTATTATTTTCATCCACCAAACCAACCATACTAAAATTCATAATCGCATTTACTTTTTTACCTTTATATTCCAAAATTTTCTTCTTATATTCATTGAAAGTATTAACTCGATCCCATCCAATAAATTCGATTTCTGGAAAATTAGTCGTTTGTTTTTGAATTCTTTCCATCACTACTTTCCATTGTGATGCATCTTGTGAGATCACTCCAATTTTTTTTATTTTATTGGGATATAAAGATTTTAAAAATTCAATCGTTTCTATAAAATGTTCTCTTTCCAAAACTCCAGTCACATTTTTAGTTTTATCATAACCATATGTTTGTGGATCTTCATTCACTCCCGAAAAAACTATCGGAATATTTGTATTAATATATTTTAAAATCGCCATTTGTGCTCCATCATCAGTGGCATAAATTAGGTCTGGTTTATATTCATCAATCATTTTTATCGCTTCTTCAGTTGCTAATCTTTTATGTTCCACCGAAACATCCCTCAATTCATCCAAGTCAAACTCCTTTACTTCTATAATAATTCCATCTTTTTCAAAAACATCTTTAAAAGCTTTTATGTTTTCTGTAATTAAAGGAAAATCTGAGTGATAGCTGTTTAACCAAAATATTTTAATTGCCCTATTTCCTCCTCTAAATTTATATGGACTTCTAAAAATATAATAAGAGCTAAAAATTAATCCAATTATTACTATCACAACAATAATTATTAAAAAATTTTTTTTAATTATTTTTTTCATCTAATTTATTGTTTATTAAAAGTAATATAAAAATAAATCCTTGAATTAATACTTGTATCAAAATTGCCCATAAATAATCTTTTTTTTGTTGACTGAAATCTTTTAAGCGATTACTCTTATTAGTCACTGTAATTAATAACCACTGGTAATCATCATTAAGATTTTCATTAATTGTTTTTGATCCTTCATATAATTCAAAATTACTTATTGTTGGGTTAATACAGCGATAAGTAAAAAATTGCTCATTAGTTTCTTGGCGTCTCTCATCACATTTAGTAATTAAGTCTTTGGAGGCAATCGGATAGTCAACAAAAAAATTATTATTTTCATTTTCGGATAAATAACCAAATTCTTTATTTTTATTAGGGTTAGCCAAATAAAAACCATCCTTATCAATTAAATAGGTCGTTTCTCCTTCTCTTCGTGATCTTCTAATACTATCTAAAAAATAATTGGCATAAACTTTAACTAAAATTATGCCCTTTAATCTATTTGTCTTCTGGTCAAAAATTGGAGTGGCATATTTTAAAACTGGAATTTTTTTTTCCAAAGTTAAAGGAAAAATATAAACCTCTCCTTTTTTTAAATTTTTTAATAAATCAAAACAAGAATTATCGTTTTGCTTATCATTAGAATCAGAGATAATTTGTCGTGTTTTTCCATCAAATTCAGCCATTAATAAAACTTTTTTATCACTATTTATATAACTTATTTGGTAATAAGCCTCACTCTGATTTAAAAATTCTAAAAAATCATTTTTAATATTATTAATTTCAGCCGAGTTTGTACTTATTTTTTGAAATTCAGATAATTTACTTAAAAATAAAAGATTATCTGCCGCCCCAGATGGAAAATTATTAATTTCAAAATAAGTGGTATTTAATCTTTGGTCAATTATATCTAAAGCATCAGCTTTAATTTTTATATTTTGTTGCCTAGATTGTTGGTAATAAAATACCGCATTAAAAACCATCGATATTATTAATAAAATAAAAATCAAAAATAATAAAGACTTTTTATTTTTCATTTTTTTTCATTCTATAAATCATCCAAAATTCAATAATAACCAAAACATCCACAATTCCGATTGCCACTCCTAAAATATAAATATATTTCATCAAATCAGCTTTTCCTTTAACTACTCTAAAATCTGCCGAAACCTCTTCGTTTAAATTTTCATAGTCTTGAACCTTGTTGGTAATAGTATAGGTTCCCACCTCCAAAGATTCAGGTATTGTCATATAGTCCATAAAAGAAGATTGAGTTTCAATTGCCTTAAGAACCTTACTTTCACTAACAATTTCATCTCCATTTTTAATTTGGTAAGTTAATCGTAAGTCTTTTCGACTAGGGTTTTCTGGATATTTTACTTCCAATTCAAAAGTAAGCCGGTCTCCAGCTGTTATTTCTAAATATTTTTCTGGAATATGGATAACTAAATTTAATGCCAATACTGATTTACTAACCACCACTACAACCACTATTAATCCCAAAATCCACATAAATCCAAACAAAACTTTGTTATTTATATTCAGGTTCATTTTGAAATTTAATTAAGACTGCTAATATTAAAAAATATAGATCAATTACTGTTAATAAAGATAAAAACCCTGCCAATAACATCAACAAATTATTCCCAGTATTAATTTGAATAGTAAAAACTATAAAATTTAGGATTATCAATCCTATTCCGATTAAAATCTCTGTCGGTCTAATAAATTGTCTAAAAACCGAAAATAGTCGAATATAAAGCCAAACTACTACTATGTTTATAGTAGTAAAAACAGAAAAATCGATCATTCCTGGCCATCTAAAAAGAATAATAAATCCATAAGTCAGCAATAAAATTATCGAAGAAATAACCAAACTAAAAAACATTGATAGTAATATTCTTGCTTCTTTGTATTTGAATTGGAAAGATAATAATATTCCAAATAAAGTCATCAAAATAATTCCACTCCCTAAAAATAAGGATATTATTATAGTATCCAAATTAGTCAGAAACATATTTTTTTATAGTAAAAACAAATAATCCAAAACTAATCAATAAAAATAAGTCTTTAAAAAACCAAAAAATATTAGTCAAAAGAAAATAAAAAGAAAATACTGAGGCAAAACAGTAAGCCAATCCAATCATAAAAAAGGGGACAAAGGGGATTACCATTTTCTTCTCCATCATTGCCTGTGACGACAACCAAATCATTAATATTGCCAACATTAAATCTAAAAAACTTCCAAAATATAATAATAAATTGCTCATAATTTTAAATTTTTCTTAAAACTAAAAAATAAAGATAAAAATCCAGTAATACTCAAAAATCGCATTAAAACTAAAATCAAATTTCTCCAAATACTCGATAATTCATATGCCTGCCTATATTCATTAAAAAATATGGTCAATAAAAAATAAACACCCAAAAGTAATGATCCAATTTTAAGATATTTACCTTTTTTAAGCGGGATCATCACAATTAATAGAAAAAATGAAAGTGTCGCCATTCCCCATTCCAAAAAATATGTTTCTAGAGAAAAATAATTAACTCCTCGAGTCACTAAAGTCACAATAAAACAATAAGAAATTCCTGCTGCCCCACAAAGAACAAATAGTAACATTTCTTCTATACTAAAAGATGAAGAAAAACTAGAAAAATATCCACTTAAAAAAGTAATCACTAAAACAAAAAGCATTCCCCAAAAAATATATCGTTTAAGTATTTGTTGTGCAGGTATATCAATATTTGTCACCTTTTCTGTTTCTGAAAATAAACACAAAGGCAAACTGCCTGGTACTTTTTGATATGTCCCATAAACCGATCTATTTCCTTCATCGATTCCAGTATAAAATTTTCGACTAAAATTATTACCTTTAAGACATTGATCCAAAAGTTCATTGCGAATAATTTTAGTTGTCGCCCGTTCATTACTGATATCAAATTCTTTTTGGGCTGTTAATAAATCTCCTTTGTCATTTACTAAATAAGCATTAAGTCGAAGTGTTTTTTGTTGTTCTACATACAATAATTTTCTTAAATCATCCATGGAAATTGCCTGTCCTCCACTAATTATATTAATAGTATTAATTGATCCTTCATTTTCCACAAATTCCAACGGTTCACTTTTATCAGCTAAAAATTGAGAAATAGAATTTTCTTTTTCGTTAGAAAAATTTGTCAAAGTTTTTTCAACTTGATCTATTAATTTAATGTAATCTTGGTTAAAAAAAAATTGAATACTTATCATCGCAATCACCAATGCTACCGCAAAAGAAGTTATCGTAAAAAATTGTGATTCATTTATTTTTTTCATTTCCTTCTCCTCACCAACCCAATAATCCAAGAAATTAAGATTAATATGATTCCACCTCCAATAATAATCATCAGTAGTTTGTTCTCCAAGAAATTAGTTGTAGGGGAGGAAGTAAAATCTCCAACTTCAAAATTTTGTTTAAATTCATCTTTAATATTAGTGTTATAAAGTGTGTTTAAGACTAATGTGTATTTACCTTTATCTAATAACAATCCTTCAAATGTTTTATTAAATACTCCTTCAGTTTGTATAGAGGTATTGTCAATTGATCTATAATATTCTTTTCCATTTGCATCAACTATAGTAAATGTCATTTCTACTGGAGTATCTTCTTTTCCAAAACTTACAAATGTTACTCTGGCAGCTAATTCAGATGCTTTAGTTATTTGTGTTTTATCTACAATTAGGGCGATATCAAAAAGTTGAGATGGAATTTGAGAAACAGGCACAAATCCTTCAGCTGGAGTTGTTGTTTCACCAGTAGTACCTCCCGTAGTTGTTTCTATTATTCTTCCTCTTGGTGTTGCTGACACCTCATTCGACCAATCACCTGGCATACAATCATTAATTGCTTTTATCTTGAAATAATATCTAGTTCCACCAGATAATCCTTTGATTGTATAACTAGTAGTATCAGCATTTCCTACATTTGGATTACCGTATTCAATCGATCCAGAAGAAGTTCCATAAGCTATTAAATATTTAGTTACTGGATTACTTGCTTTTGACCAAGTTAAAGTCACACTATTATCTCCATTAATTGTATTAGTAATAATTGGTGTCCCTCCTGGT
>Ga0172379_10002547_pt1 | contig 31723 bp, 34 predicted proteins | sample GrowelOW334metaG_FD_119756 | JGI IMG/M metagenome (GOLD analysis project Ga0172379, IMG submission 119756) | Groundwater microbial communities from an aquifer near a municipal landfill in Southern Ontario, Canada - Groundwater well OW334 metaG | ecosystem: Environmental > Aquatic > Deep...
TCCGAAATATGAAACTTTCCGTTTCTTGTCAGCTCGGTTCCGTTTTCAGTTTTTACAAGAAAGTAGCCTTCACCGGAGATTGCCAAATCAAGCGGATTAGCCGAGAGAATCACTTCTCCCTGCCCGTAATCGGTAGATTGTTTAACTTCTATTTTTCCGTTTTTATCTAAATATTCTTGAAATGGTATTTGCTTTTTGAATCCCGTAGAATTAATATTTGCAAGATTATTTGCAAGCACATCAATACTTTTAACCTTCGAGTTTAAACTCCTTGCTACGTTATAAATTCCATCAATCATTGCTTTCTCCTTCTCCGCTATCTTTCGCTTGAACAAATTGATAATTCATACGATTTAATTTTTGCAGCTAAAATAATTTCACCTTTTGCAATTTTCAGTTCCTTCGCTTTTCTTGCTAATGAACCTTCCGTAACATTTAAGTTGACGGAACTATTCAATAAGTTTTTGCGTATCACTTTTAATTTTGTTTCTTTTTTAGATATCGATTTCTCAAGTCTAATTGACTGAATGTTGGAGCGCAAGTTCTCCGTTCCGTTTTTTGTTTTGCTCTTTGTCCTTAACTTCAATCTGCGAACAACCAAAATAACAAAGGCAACCAGTGATGAAAATAAAATAATTGCTGCTTTAGTTGTTGTTTCTTTATCCATGCCAACGATAGAACTTAAATTCATCAGCCAATTATTTTTACGTTCAAGTTGAATTTTTTGCAACGTAGCTAAACCGGTGTTTGTCTTTACCGGTTCTATATAATTTTCCCATTTTTTCGCCCGCGCAATTGCTATTTGCGCTGTAACAAGGCTATCGATGTTTACTTCATCTTCAGCGTTGCCGGTTTGCATGGCGGTATCGGCAACAGCAAAACCTACTTTGCTGTTTGGCAAATTTGCTTTCTCGGCATTTTGCGCAAACGCGGTACACAAAAGTGAAACTAAAAGAAATATGTAAATTTTGGTGTACATCATCTTATTTTCTTTTTTAAAGGAAATGTTAATACTATTGATGAACCGGTTTTTTCGTTAGCGTCAAATTCTACGCTTCCTTGATGCTTCTTCATTAAATGTGTAACTATTTTTATATTTAGATCATCATCAAGGACGTTCAAATTCTTATTTAAGTTTTGAAGAAATGCAGTTGTAACAATTCTAACAATTACGAAACCGTTGTTGTAGTTGGTTTGAATTAAAATGCCGCCCCCTTTTTTTGTTGAAGTTTTTATCATCCCGAAAATGGTTGTCAACAAATGTGTCAGATAATCCGGATGACTTAAGATTGAAGGGATATTTTCACCGAGGCTTAAAATGCATTCGATATTAGCGGCTTGTAAAGAAGAACTGATGAAATTATGGTAATTTGTAATCACCTCATCCAAACGGCAGGGTTTTATTTCCAGCCGGTTGTCGTTCAAATCTGCAAATTTTACAAGCCGGTTAATAACGGTTTCAACTTTTTTAACCTGCTGTTTGATTACGGTCAAATTTTTATTACCGGCGCTCTCTTCATTGGTCTGCAAAAAATCAGCCGTACTTAAAATTACTTGAAGGGGAGACAAAATATCTTCGGCTAAACCTGAGGTTAATTCTCCTATTGCAGAAAGTTTAAAATCGTTTGATAATTTTGATTGATACACATGCAATTCATGGTAGGTTGAATTAAGTTCTTCATCCTTTTTAAGAAGTTCTATTTTAGGAACGGCGATATTTAAAATTAATTGAATGAGTTGAACTTCAATACTTTCTTCATATTTATAAATTGGTTTTGTTAAAAGAGTGAAAACACCTTTCGGTTCTTTCCCTTCGCCTATAGGGAATAAAAGATAGTTTGATTTAGAGCCTTGACTGCTTACCTCTCTTAGATCAGGAATTATCTGCGGTTTATTTTCTTTTAAAACCCAATCTAAAATTCCTTCTTTAAAAACACGGTTTATAAATTGTGTTGTCTTAAGATTTTCTGTTTCAACAACGGAAATAAGATTTAACCGGAAATCATCAAAGAAAAAAAGATCGGCTTCTTCAAAAGGAATAACCCCGCTTAAAAAATTATTTACCTTTAGAATAATTTGCTTCGCATTATTAAAATTTTTAATCTGTTTTTCAAACAAAGAAATTTTCTTAAGCAGTCCGCCTAAGGCGGGTTCGTAAGAAGAATTAGATACCTTTGCCGGGTCAACTTGCACAAATCTTGGTTTTACTGCTCCCATCGTTTTTGTAAACGAAGGGAGAGAACTCGAAAAAGATTCGCAACGGACTCTATTGTTTTTTATTACTCTCAATTCAAATACCTTATAGCTTCGGATTGATTGATGAGAAATTCTTCGTATCCGGAAATGAAAGTTTCCATTTCTGCTTCTGAATGAATTCTCATGTTTTTCATCGCTTCCATATCGAGCGCTAAATTTTTATCGGGTTCAAAGTTTCCGATCTTTAAATGCATTGTTAAAAAATCGGCAAGATGTATAACTGATGCGAGCAGAAAATTACTCGTTGATTCATTCGGGTTGTGGTGATTCTTAATAACATCGCATAAAGAAGGAGGAAAATTCCAATTCTCTGCAAGAAAACTTCCGATTTCCGCGTGGTTCATTCCAAGCACTTCTGTTTCGGCTTCCAATAAGTTCAGTTCGGTATTTTGCTGCAATTCATAAATTGTTACAAAATGCGAATGGAAAAAACGATGGATTACGGCAATTCCCATATCGTGCAAAAATCCTGCAAGAAAAGCTTCTCCTTTAACTGAAAAGCCGACATCTTCTGCAATCTTCTCGGAAAGACTTCCCGTAAGAAAAGAATGAAGCCAAAATTCTTTTTGGTCAAGATATTTATCGGTTTTGTTTTTAAAAGTTTCTATTACCGAAAGAGCCGAAATTATTTTTTTCAACTCACTGAAACCAAGTACCAAAATCGCAAAATCCATAGAAGTAACTTTTCTCTGTAAACCGAACAAAGGAGAGTTTGCTATGCTTAATACTTTGGTTACAAGACTTTGGTCTTTAGAAATAACGTCAACGAGTTCTTTTGATTTCGGAGTCTTAGCATCCAATATCTTTGAAGCCTCTAAAAGTAACTTAGGAATAGGAGGCAATTTGAAAATATTTGCTAATGCCATTTCGGTTTTTGTTCTTCGCTGCGATTGGGTTGTGATAATTTCCATAGGTATTAAATTTTTAGTGATTCGATTTGATGTTTAAATAGGGTTTCGTAACTATCAATAAATTTATTTAGATAATCAAGGTTTCCAAGTCTTAAGATCGGGATAATTCCTTCGTCTAAAGTGTAATTTTCATCCCAACTAAAATTACCGATCCCAAATTTTTGGGTCATAAAATCAGCGAGATGAACAATTGCCGAAAGAACGTTATCCCCTTTATTTTTAGAGGGTTCGTGATGGTTCAACATTGAGTCGCTTAAAATTTTCGGGAGATTCCATTTTTCTGCGAGAAAAGAACCTATCTCCTGATGAGTAATCCCGAGAATTTCATTTTCTGCACTAACAAAACTCATCTGCTGGTTTTCTACCAAATCGCAGATTGCGGCAAATTCATCTTTGAAGTAACGTTGGATGACGGAGATACCTAAATCGTGAAGAAGTCCGGCAGTAAAAGCTTCGCCGGATTTTGGATACCCGATATCATCGGCAATTCTTTTTGCGGCGGCTGCAGTAACTAAAGAATGCACCCAGAAAGTTTTCCTATTCCATTTCTTTTCGGTTATATTTTTAAAAGCTTCTATCATTGAAAGTGCGATAACAATATTTTTAATATGATCGAATCCGAGAATAACAATTGCAAATTCGATTGTCGATACTCTTCTCGGAAGTCCGTAAAGCGGAGAATTAGCGACGGTAAGAATCTTTGCCACCAATCCTTGATCTCTGCTGATCACAAAACCCAATTCCGATGCGCTCGTTTTCGGGTTATCCAATAATTTTGTTACTTCAATCATCATGTATGGAATTGAAGGTAAATTTTGAACATTGCGAAGAAAATTTTTATAATAGTTTGACCGGGATTCTACTTCTATCATTTCATTACACGCTTGTAAATGCCAATTTGGATTTAAGAGATTCAATAATACGGGTATGAACTTGAGACACTCTTGATACGGTTATATTAAGCACTTGAGCGATCTCTTTATAACCAAGGTTTTCATAATAATAGAGACTGATAATTAACCGGTCACGTTCATCAAGTTTATTGATAGCCGCGATCAGAAATTCTTTCATTTCCTGTTTTTCCAACGATTCATCCGGTAAGATGGAATCATTCGGAATAATTTCTTCTAAAGAATATCCTTCATCATCATCATTTGTATGACTTAAGGAAACGTTTGAATAAATCACATCCTCATTCTCGCTGTTCACAACACGCGGTTTTTTCTGAAGTTTTCTGAGTTCGTCAATAATCTTTCCGCGTATTCTTTTTATTGCGTACGTTTCAAATTTTGTCCCGTATTCCGGGTCAAAACGGTCAATCGCTTCGCTTAATCCTTCTATCCCAAATTGGAGATAATCTCTATCGTCAAGAACATTATCGTTCATAAACTTTGAGTGATGGATTACGTAGTACACCAATTTTACATAGCTCAGAACAATCTTCTTTTTGATTGCGTCTGTTGGTGCAGCTTTATACTCTGTCCATAAATTTGCGTCTGCCATTTGATTTACTCTCTACACTTATAATTTAAAATTTGTTTCTTTATTTTTTTCAAAAGAAACCTTATTAATTGATTTCATAAAGATCAAGGCGATCAATCCTGTTAACAACGTAAAGGTTAAAAAAATTATTACGGATCTAAGTAAAATATCTTCGATCGGAATGTTTCGGCTGCTATAATAAATCACCGAAATAGAAAATATGAGAAGACCAAATTGAAGTACTATTTTATTCATTGTTTTACTTTTTTAGTTTTAAAGAGACAAATACTATACCACTTGAGCATTGAAATCTTTAAGTGAAAAACGGCTGTTTGATTCTGTTTTGTAAAGGGAAGATTGAAAAGAATTATCCGGCTTGTTTAATATTAGCCACATGGATGTATTTGATAAGATTTGCAGCCAGCTCACTAATTTGAAGCGTGATAAGCGAACCGGCTTCGCTTGGCAGGTTTGAGGTTTGCTTCATAAGAAGAGTTTGAGCCATTATTGAACGGCTGACAGCTGCATCGTTGCCGGCAAATCCTAAAAATTTTATTTCGGTTTTTAGAAAATGATCAACCGCTGTTTTCAAGTTAAGAAATGTTAAATCGGCTAAATTTTTATCTTCGGATTTATTGACCACAATATTTTTCTCACCGGTAAAGCCAACCCCGTCTAAAAGCTTAATAACAACGTAAGCATCCATTACCGCCGTTGGTTCAGGGGAAGTAATAACGATGGTGTGATCGGATTGGGAAAGAATTTCCAGCGTCTCTTTATTTGTGCCGGAGGCTGTATCGATAAAAATAAAATCATACTCATGCTCTAAATTTCTGAGCTGCCCGAAAAAATTAACAATTGAGCCGGCGCTCAATTTGGGAAAATCTTGCATCCCGGAATCACCAAAAATAACGGACAGGTTTGGTTCAACTTCCGTGATTAATTCCGGAAGTAAATTTTTATTTAGAAAAAAAAGCGAGAGTGTTTTTGTCGCGATAACATTCATCAAAATATGCACATTAGAAAAGTTGCAGTCAAAATCAACAAGCAATATTTTTTTCCCCATTATTGATAAGGCGAAAGCCATATTTACCGAAAGGAATGTTTTGCCTGTTCCCCCTTTGCCCGAAGTAAAAGCGAAAATTTTAGAGTGCCGGGGCAGATTCTGTCCTGCTAATCTTTTTTCAAGTCTTTGTAGTTCAAAAACTCTTTCCGCCTGCCCGTTCATTTGTGCATCTTTCCGGTGTAAACAATTTTCGCAATAAACTCCTGGTCGGCGGCAATAATATCATCCGGGATCACTTGTCCGTTTGATAAAAAAGTAATCGGAGTATTAAAATTAGTTGCAACATTTAAAATATTTCCAAAAACGGCAGCTTCATCTAATTTAGTAAAGATCAAGGCATTGTAATCAAACAATTTGAAATTCTCTGCGACATCAAATAAATTTTTAGAGTTGCCGGTTGTGCTTAACACAAGATAAGTTTCATCGACTTTTACTGCGTCTAAAAATTCTTTTGTTTTTTTAAGCTGGTCAAGACTCTTCTGGCTTCTACCTGCCGTATCGATAAAGATTACATCTTTTTTCTTAAAACTTTCAATCAACTTCGGCATTTCATCCGGCTCGTAAGCCACAAGCAGATCGATGTTGCTTATTTCCGAAAAGATTTTTAGTTGGTCAATTGCGCCAAGTCTGTAAGTATCGCTTGAAATTAATCCGACATCTAAATTGTGTAATATTTTTGAGATTACGGCTAACTTTGCGATGCAAGTTGTTTTTCCAACACCTGTAGGACCAACCAACGAAATAACCGTTGGTTTCCCGTTTTTCCTGACCTCAAAGTTTTTAACAGGAATCATTGAGGCGATGCTTTGAAGAACATAACTATCAATATTTGAAGGATGCAAAAAACTTTTTTGTTTTTCAAGCTGACCAAGAATTGATGTTATTATAGGTTTCTGCACTTCACGATAAATCAGCGTATCAACTATTTCCCGTAATTCTTTCTCAAGCAAAGCTTCTGTTCCCTCTTGCGGTTTTGATTTTTGTCGTTGAGAAACTGTTTGCCTGCCTGACGGCAAGGCAGGTCTAGCGGATGTTTGCATCTTAGGATACACTTTTTCCGTCCCGATTACTATCGGGATTAGTTCGTCATACAGATTTTTCTTTGGTTCTTTTTCTTTGAGTGTTTCAGAAAAAGAATTTTTTTGATTCACTGCAAGATTTTCGACCCCTGCCGTTAATTCGAACATTTTTTTTCTGCCGGATTTTATATCGGCTTCAATTATTCTTGTGCTTAAAATAATCGCTTCGCTGCCAAGTTCTTGCTTCATCAGGGCAGTTGTTTCTTTTAAGGTTGACGCTGAATATTTTTTAATTTGCATAAGTTACCTCTACTCTATCTACAAATTCTATTTCGATATTTGGCGGAAGTTCTGAATAGGAAAGAACTGCTATTTCCGGGAAACTCGAGTTTATTAAACGATAAAAATACGGGCGAATTGTTGCTGAAGTAAGAATTATCGGTGTGCAGCCAAGTTGTTTAAACTTGTCGAGACTTATTTGAATGTCTGAATTAATTTCTTTTAAGAATGCCGGACTTAAACCCAAAGACTGTACCGCTTCTTTTTGATTTTGCAATGATTTTGTAATGAAGGTTTCCAATTGATCGCCGAGAGCAACCGCCCGGATGATATTATTATGATCTTTATACAGATTTGCGATAGTATCACCAACGGTATGGCGAACGTATTCGGTAAGCACGTCAACATTTTTCGTTACTTTAGAATAATCTACAAGCGCCTCTAAAATCTGTACCAAATCTTTAATCGGGATGAATTCTCTTAACAGATTTTGCAAAACTTTTTGTATTGTACCGAGCGTTAAAACATCTTGATTTATATCTTCAATTACCGCAGGATATTCTTTCTTCAAATTTTCGAGAAGTTGTTTTACTGCCTGCCTTGTTAATATTTTATCAAAATTTTTCTTCAACGTTTCTTGAAGATGCGTTGAAAGAACTGAGATGCTGTCCACAACCGTAAATTCTAAAAGTTCGGCTTTATCTTTTTCCTCTTCGGTGATCCAATAGCTTTGTAAATTGAATGCAGGGTCTTTCGTTGGAATTCCTGATAATGTATCTTGAATGCTTCCCGGATTCATTGCCAGGTAACGGTCGGTATAAATTTCATACGATGCAACAACATTTCCTTTTATTTTGATAATATATTCATTCGGATCAAGTTGAAGATTATCGCGAACTCTTACCGGAGGAATAAGGATTCCATATTCGAGCGCAATAAATTTCCGTGTGGAAGAAATTTTCTGGAAAAGATTTCCGCCCTGTTTTTCATCAACTAAACTGATCAAGCCATAACCGATTTCAATTTCAATAGGATCAACTTGCAAGTATTGCTCAACTTTTTCTTCGGTTGGTTCCGGAATTATTTCTTCTTCCGTAGGAATTACTTTTAATTCTTTAATTCTTTTTTTAGTTACATAAGAACTGACTCCTAAAACAGAACCGAGAACTAAGAAAGGGAAAAAAGGCATTCCCGGAACTAAAGCGAAAAGCATCACGGCGCCCGCAACCGTTGCCAATACTCTCGGATTTGAAAGTAATTGAGTTTTCATTTGTTTATCAAGCGCGCTTCCCGAAGCGCTTCTTGTTACCACAAGTCCGGCGGCTGTTGCAATAATAAGTGCAGGAATTTGAGAAACTAAACCATCACCGATTGTAAGAATTGTATAGTTGTGCAAAGCGTCGGTAAAGGACATTCCTTTTTCTGCAACGCCGATAATGAAGCCGCCAAGGATGTTTATTCCATTAATGAGAAGTCCGGCAACTGCATCTCCTTTAACAAATTTACTCGCTCCGTCCATCGCTCCATAAAATTCAGCTTCGCGGCTAATATTGTCTCTTCTTATTCTTGCTTCTTTATCATTGATCAAACCGGTATTTAAATCCGCATCAATTGCCATTTGTTTTCCGGGCATAGCATCTAATGTAAAACGTGCGGCAACTTCTGAAATTCTTCCCGAACCTTTTATAATTACAATAAACTGGATGATCACCAAAATTATGAAAATGATAAATCCGACGACGTAATTTCCGCTTACTACAAACGAACCGAATGTTTCAATAACTTTTCCGGCGTAACCTTCTATAAGGATTAATCTTGTGGAGCTAATATTTAGTGCAAGCCTAAAGAGCGTTAGCACTAATAATAATCCCGGGAAAATTGAAATATCAAGCGGAGTTTGAATGTATAATGAAACGACAAGAATTAAAACCGCAGCAGTAATATTTATGGCAAGAAGAAAATCCAATATCCCCGCGGGCAGCGGAATTAACATCAGCCCAAGAATCAGGATCAACCCGATGGCTAAAAAGATGTCGCTATTTTTTCCAAAATTTTTCAAATTATACTATTGTCTTTTTCCGGTAGTTTTTAAGTTGAAAAATATAAGCCAATATTTGTGCCACAGCTTTAAATAAGGATTGTGGTATCTGATCTCCTATGTCGCAAAGTTTATATAAAGCTCTCGCCAACTCTCTATCTTCGTGCAAAGGAATATTATTTTTTACCGCTACTTCTTTAATTTTTTGCGCTAAAGAATCGACTCCTTTTGCCACAACTTTCGGTGCGGAATCTTTATCCAAATCATATTTTATTGCAATGGCATAGTGAGTGGGGTTTGTAATAATAACGTCAGCTTTGGGAACATCACCCATCATACGACTTCTGGCAGCCTGCAGCTGCATTCTTTTAATGCGCGATTTGATAAGCGGATCACCTTCGCTCTGCTTGTTCTCTTCTTTCACTTCATGCTTGGTCATCATCATATCTTTTTTAAATTTGAACCGCTGGAAAGAGAAATCGACTACGGCAATGACGGCAAAAATCATTGAGATTTTCCAGAGAAGTGAATATGCAGCTTCAAGCATAAACTGCATTATTTCGCTAACGGAGAGTTCAACCAAAGCCGAGGTTTTGGTAATTGAATCTGAAAGAACGTAATAAGTGAATCCCCCGATGACTACAAGTTTAAGTAACGATTTTGCGACATCTACAACTGAACGGGATGAAAAAAGCATTCCTTTTAACTTGCTTATCGGATTAAATTTTTCGGCTTTTGGCATTAAGGCTTTAAAGCTGAATTTAAACCCTACCTGAGCAACATTAGCCACAAATGCAATAAGAACCAATCCGCCTAAGATTGGCGCCAGGGTAGAAAGTAAAAAATAGGCGTCTTCTTTAATTATCTCTTGAATTGAATTGCTATTAATGGTAAGTTTATCGAGTGAAGAAAATATTTTGATGGTAAGTGTGGAAACTCTTTCGCTTAAGAATTGCTGCGATAAAAATATCAACATTAAACCGACTCCAAAGAGCGCCAAAGAATTAATTTCCTGGCTTTTTGCTACTTGCCCTTTATCTCTTGCATCCGTTAGTTTCTTACCGGAAGCTTGCTCGGTTTTTTCCTGACCCTCGGATTCAGCCATTGTTATGACCCCATCGCTTTAATTAAAGTAAACAGATTGTCTTCAAATCCTTTTAACAAACCTTTAATTGCGTAAACATAAATGGGAATAAGTGTGGTAAGAAATAAAAATCCGATGCCGATTCTTAAAGGTTGAGTTACAAAAAAGACCTGCATCTGGGGGATTATTCTTGAGATAATTCCTTCTGCAATTGAAATAAGAAAAAATGAAACCAATATCGGCGAAGCTATTTTAATTGCGATAATAAAAACCAACCCTGAATATTTTATCAGCAATTGGTAAACCGGAACGGTGACGGTGAACTTTCCTATCGGAATAACGCTGAAGGAATAAACCAATCCTCTGATTAAATAATGATGCCCATCGATTAAAAAGAAAAGGAGAATAGTTGCGAAGTAAATAAGTTCTCCGATAACATTTCCCTGCGTTTCTTCCATCGGGTTAAATGCTTCCGCCATGCTTAATCCCATGTCAAACCCGATTAAAGAACCGGCAAATGATATTCCAAAAAAAACTATATGAAGCATAAAACCGATCAACAAGCCGGAGAGAATTTCTTTTACGGCATTTGCAGCCAGGAACCACAAGCTTACTTCTATTTTTATTGCCGATTTATCAATTGATAAAAAAACTATATAGGAAATTATTAGCCCGAGAAAAATTTTTACAAGTGCCGGGATTGAAGTGTGTCCCATAATCGGGGAAGCAAAAAAAGCCGATGCAATCCGGACGAAGATCAAGATTAGCAAAATAAAATCAACCACTAAAATATCGGTCATCGAATTACCGTTGGGAACATCGAAAAAAGTTTATGTGTAATTGCAATCATTTTGTCCAATATCCAGGGGAACATAAAAATAACAACAACGGTAGTAACTAATATTTTGGGAACAAAGGTCAGCGTCATTTCTTGAATTGAAGTTGCCGCTTGAAAAATTGAAATTGCGATTCCGACAACAAGCGCAACACCAAGAACCGGAAGTAATATTAAAAAGGTTGTGTAAAAAACTTCCTTTAAGATTTCTATAACTAATTCTTCAGTCATTTAAGCGAAACTCCTTACTAAAGATCCGACAATTAAATTCCATCCGTCAACAAGAACAAAGAGTAAAATTTTAAATGGCAAAGAGATCATCATCGGCGGAAGCATCATCATTCCCATAGACATCAGGATACTTGAGACGATCATATCAACCATTAGAAAAGGGATAAACATAAAAAATCCAATTATAAAACCAGCGCGGAGTTCGCTTAAAGCAAACGCCGGAACAACAATATATGTAGGAAGTTCGCTTCTATTATTTGGGCGTTTAAGGTTGGAAAGTCCGATAAACAATTCCAGGTCGGCTTCGCGCACATTCCTAAACATAAAATCTCTGATCGGTTCAATTCCTTTGTCGTAGGCTTCGTTCACGCTCATCTTTCCATCCATTAAAGGTTTTAATGCGATATCGTTTACTTTACTCCAGGTAGGAGCCATAACAAAAAAAGTTATGAACATAGCAATACCGGCTAAGAGTTGTCCGGGCGGCATTTGCTGCGTGCCGAGCGCACTTTTTAAAAAATGAAAAACAATGATAATTCGAAGATATGAGGTGGTCATAATCATTAATGAAGGAGCTAACGAAAGGACCGTCATCAAAAGCAAAAGTTGAAGCGTTACCGAAACATCCTGTGGTGAATCGGAAGTGCCGACATCAATCCCGATCTTTGGGAAAGGCAATGTTGTAGATTTTTGAGGTAGAATTTCTGTTGCGGAAAACAAAAACAACAAAATTGCGAATGTTAAAATTTTTATTTTCATTTCATCCCAAAATTCTTTTTCAAAGTATCCAGAAAGTTATTTTTTATCGTGTCATTGTCAACTTCTTCGTCAATCTGGTTTTCATCTATGTCTAATTCTTTTAATAAATTGATTGAATGCTCGCTAATTCCTAAAACCAAATATTTATTTTCAACTTTTACTACCGAAATATATTTTTTCGGCATTATCGACTGCGTGCTGAGAACGTCGATGTTAAAGATTTTCGATCTTTTTCCGGTAACCGTTATTCCTTTTCTTTTAATAAAAATAAGGACTGCATAGAGCAGTCCGATTACTAATACCAGCGGGAAAAGAGCTTTTAACACATCAAGAAAACCCATTAAGACAATCCCTTCAATCCTTTGTTGTGTTCATTCAAGTTTGTAATTCTTATACCAAAATGTTTATCAATTACGACCACTTCACCCTCGGCAATTTTTTTATTATTAACGAAAATATCTACCGGTTCACTTGCAAGTTTATCAAGTTCAATAACGTAACCGCGTTCAAGTTCAAGAATATCCTTCACCAACATTTGCGTTCTTCCCAATTCGATATAAACATTTAAATGAAGATCTCTAAGCATATCTAACTTGCTGTTCGCATTATTTTTTTGAGTAAACGCTTCGTCAAAATCTTCAAAATCAGCTACATCAACGTTCTTGGATGAAGTGTCATTCTTCTGCTTTCCCGAAAAAATATCTTCTTCGCCAAGCGAAGCAGAATTATTTTGTTCAGTGCCAGCGTCATCAAATTCTTCGTTGTTAAAATTTTCAGCCATTTTCTACACCTTATTCTGATTATCATTTTGTAAAATATTTTTTATTATTTTGATAGCTTTGTGTTTATTTACAACACCAGCCCTACCGGTAAACCATGCTTTATCAGCCACATGAATCACCAGGTCATCACCGATCTTGGTATCAAGTTTTAAGATATCTCCTTCTTCAAGGTTCATCAATTCTTCGAGGGATATTTTTGTATTGCCAAATTCAACCCGTACGGGGAGAAGTGTTTTTAATAAATGATTTGAAATTATCGTGTGGGCTTTAACACCATTGTAATTCCCGGGACGAATAGTCGTTAGTTTTTTCGAAGTCATTTTTGAAAGAATCGTATCAAACGCGAAAGTGGCAAAGCAAATATTCATCATAAAAGATTGTTCGCCAACGAGTACTTCAAACGAAATGAGAAGAACAGATTCACTGTGCGAAGTTATTTGCGCAAAATCTATATCAGCCTCGAACCTTTCCATAACAAACTCAAAATTATCAACTACCTGCCAGGCTTTTCTCATATCCATCATTACCCGTTCAACAATAACGTTTAGAACTTTTTGTTCGATGGCGGTAATAACTTTTGATTGTTTTGTTCCCAGCCCATTGCCGCCTAACAATCTATCAACCAAACACAAAGCGAAATCGGGGCTTAGCTCTAGGATGCCTTTGATATCGGTTCCTCTAATATCAAATGTGTACAAACATGCGGGATTAGATACGGATAGGATATATTCCGAATAATAGATTTGATCGACCGACGTAACTGCTATCGAAACCATTGATTGCAGTTTAGATAACAAAAAAGAACTTAGACTTTCCGAAAAGTTATCAAAAATGTTTTTTATTGTTCTAAGTTGATTTTTTGAAATTCTATTTGGCAGCCGAAAATCAAACGGAAGCGCTTGATGGTTTTGCGCTTCAGGTGCGGCTACTTCTTCTCCGCCTTTAACTTGATTTAAAAGCAGATCAATTTCTTGTTGTGATAATACTTCTGCCATTGTTATTGTAAAATAAATTTACTGAAATAAACTTGATGCAAGTGAACTTTGGGAAAAATTTGTTTAATCCTCTGTGTAAGTTCTATTTTTAAAGTATCTTTATAACCGGCGCTGTTTAATTGAAATAAATTTTTGCTGGATATTGTAGAAATAATTGCGTCTTTAACTAATATTTCCTTGGTTTTCATTTCCGTCTTATCTTCTTCCGATCTTACCGAAATACCAAGAGATAACAATAACAACCTTTTACCATCGGTCTCGGCAGGATTTACAACAATATCTTCTATCGAATAGATAAAATTGGCATTTTGCGCCTCATCCGGTTTCTCTTCAACTTTTTTAACGGTCACCGGTTTTGTTTTTGTAGAATCGTTTGTTACTGTATGACCTTGAATTTTACTTGTAATCATATATCCCATGATAAAGTAAACAACTATTAATTGTACAATAAATGCGGGGATTCCGATTATAAACACTTTGCGGTTTAGTCCTTTAGCTTCCTCAATTTTGGCGGGAGCTAAGTCTTCTTTTAAAATTTCTTCAAGTTTTTCTTCTTTGATCATGATTCTTTCAAGTTTTTTCTTAAATTAGAATCAATTGTAATGCCACTAAAAAAACGAAATATTTTCAGGTAATCAATATTTTTAGCGCATCGATATGGTTATTATTGTGCAACTGTTGAAAAGTGAAGAACTAAAGCCAACGACATTAATGTTGTTACGCCGAGAAAATTCCTACGATTTGATTACTCTCTTTACCGTGGTTTTTATTCCGATGGTAAATTTGGAAACATTTAAAGATGAGAAGCAAGTGGAAGATTGCGATGGGGGTTGGTCAGCCATTATATAAAAAAACTCCGCCTAAGCGGAGCTTTTTTGGAGTTACTATTTTGAATTAGGTTTATCTAATAAGGTTTGTTATTTCTTGCAACAAACTGTCGGCTGTAGTAATTACTCTTGCATTAGCCTGGAAACCTCTTTGAGAAACGATCATCTTGGTAAACTCTTCAGAGAGATCAACATTTGATTGTTCCAAAGCCCCAGATTGAACTGTTGTTCCGGTTTCTTCACCAAGACTTCCGATTCTCGGAGTTCCGGAGTTTGCGTAAGCGATAAACAGATTGTCTCCTTTGCTAATTAAGCCGTTTAAGTTTGTGAAGGTTGCAACCATTATCTGCGCTAAGGTTTTCGAATTTCCATTTGTAAAGATTCCAACTACATTTCCGTATTGATCAATGTTCATATTTGATAACGAAGCGGAAGCAGAACCGTTTTGACTTAAAGCGGAAACAACCGAACTTGCAGAGGTTTGGGTAACTCCGCCGAATGCCTGTCCAAAATCTAAATCGAGAACAACTGGATTAGCTCCTCCGATCGGATTAAAGGCTAACTGCGGGCTGGAAGGATTAATGCCTGTAGGGTCTAATGTTCCATCGGCATTAAATGTTAGTGTTCCATTAGCTGATGCTGCCTTTCCATCATCCGTACTTGAACTGGGCACACCGGCATTCCACGCCCATGTGTTAGTATCAATTTTTGTAAATGTTAACGTAACCTGATGAGAATTACCCAAGGAATCAAAAATAGAAACTGCGCCGCTTACAATATTTGCATCCCGGTTCCCGTCAGCTGATGCGGATAACGTAGAGGTTGCAGAATTTTGGGAAATTGCAGATGGATCAAACGTAAACTTAATACCGCTTGAAGGTATATTCACCAAGTTATCTATGGGTAGAGTCACCCCATCGAACTTCGCTTTTGAAGCAGCATTCATTACAAAATTTCCATTTCCGTCATCTGCAAATACAACTGAGATTGGGGCAGCGCTGGATTGGATAGCAACATCGGGTGTAGCAGAAGATGGGTCATAAACCTTCCATGTCACATCATACGTGTCGGCTGCTGTTTTTGTAAATGTCTGTTTGAATGTAAATTCAGCTCCGGCTTCATTAAATATAGTTGCTGATTTAGTGACTGAATCAACTGCCGGCGGAACTGCCGGGAAAATAGCAATCGCGCTCGAGTCAATATTTCCACGTGTAACAACCGATTCAGATCTTGTTAAAGCGGAACTGCTCTTAAGGTTACCACCCCATTTAATTAAGTTAGTAGAAACTGCCGGAAGCTTTAGATTTGCGTCGATCATAATATCTTGCAAATTATTTCCAGGAGGAATAACGCCGTCGGCACTGGCAACTTTACCTTGAACAATTGCTCCATTCTGTGGACTTACTAATTTACCGTCAGCGTCAAAAACAAATCCGCCCGCGCGTGAGTAGAAATTTTCACCGTTGCTTTTCAAGACAAAGAGTCCATTGCCCTGAAGCGCTAAATCAGTAGTGATGCCGGTTCTTTCAAAAGTGCCCTGGCTCCAGTTTCTATCAATTGAATTGACTTTCATTCCTAATCCAACTTGATAGGTGTTTGTGCCGCCTGAAGTATCGGTAGGATTTGTACCGGCTTTGATAAATTGATTAAAAGTATCGCTGAACGTTACACGCGAACCTTTATATCCGATTGTGTTAACGTTAGCTATGTTGTTTCCAATAACGTCCATCATGGTTTGATGATTGCGTAATCCGGAAACGCCTGCAAAAAGAGAATTGAGAAGTGCCATAAAACCTCCTAAGGTTTATTTAAGTTAATCGGACCCGGCATCAGTCAGTCAGCCGGATCGTGAGCGTCCTTAAAAGGTCCCGCTCTGTTATTATGAATTAATTATTAGACGAAAACTACACTGTCGATATTTGTAAAAATATTTTCGTTGGAAGAACCCAAAGCCATTGCCGTTACTACCGTTCTATTCGGAATGTTAACGATATATGCCGTGTCTTCCATCATTACTAAAGAATCTTTTGAGCCTTTTAATTCAGCCCGATCTACGGCGGATTGAATTTTACTAATTTCAGATTCGCCAAGTTGAATGTTCCTGTTTTCCAATCTTTTTAATGCGTGGTTGGAAAATTTTATCTTATCAAGTTCTTGTTGAAAAACAGAATCAAAACTGATTGAAGGAGATTGTGAATTATTTTTTATCGGTGCATCAATCTGCTCAATCGGAATAAAAGGAACTCTTACACCATTCATCTCTACCATTTTTAAATTCTCCTTACGGTTCCGGGTTTACAATTTCTAAGATATCCGATAATAAATATTCGGAATTATTTATCATTAGTTTAGTCCCTGACTGAGTAAATTTTACTCCTTCGATTTTTCCATAAACAAAAGGTGTTACATCCATGTCTGCATCGTTTGAGCCTTTAGCTTCAACTTTGAAAGTATAATTACCGTCAGGTACCGTCTTACCTTGATTATCGGAAAAATCCCAGGAAAGTTTATTATCGCCTTTATTAGTCGAAGCATTCTCAATTGTTTTAACCAATACGCCGGCATCATTGTAAATAGAAATTTTAGCTGATACGGCATCACCGGGAAGTGTGTATCCAAGATTAGCTGATACCTGCCCGGTTTTTTGAATTGTGGTGTTGGAAAGTTTTACTTCTTTTCCAATTAATGTTGCAGACATAGTATTATTAACTGACTCTGCGAGCATTAGATTAGCATTAATACTTTGTGTTAACGATGTGTTAATGTTTGTCAATTGTTCCAAAGAACTGAATTGTGCAAGCTGCGCGGAAAAAGCCGTTCCGTCCATCGGATTCATCGGATCTTGATATTTCATTTGAGCCATCATCAATTTCAAAAAATCATCTTTCCCGAGTTGGGATTTTCCCTTTGTAGCTGTTGTATTTTGATTAGTTGTTGTTGAATTAACTGCATCTATCATAATAACTCCTACGCTAAATACTCATATGTATTATAGCCTAATTTTCTAATCGCACCGGGGAGAATCTGCTTATCAATTTTTACTTTGTTGCCAAAATTGTTCGCTCTTTTTTTCTGTCCGTATGCTTTGCTTTGTTTTTCATCAGAACCAGAAAGCGACACATTAAAAGAAGCAAGCTGTAATCCGTTTTGCGAAAGCGTTTGTTTTAATGTTTCTGTGTTTATCTGAAGCATTTGTTTTACTGATTCGGTTTCTACTTCGGCTTTTGCGTGTATTATTTCTCCGCCTACTTCAAGGGTTAACTTTACTTTCCCAAGAGCTTCTGGAAGAAGTTTTAACACAACTTTCTGCGAAGTTCCGCTTTCGAAAAGTTTCGAAATCTCTTTAGTCAGTTCAAATGATTTAATTGTTTTTTCTGTTTCAGGTAATTGATCCCAACTTGTCGGGACCGGCGGTATTTTTTCTTTTGTTGAAGAAATTTTCACTTCACTTGTTTGATGATTACTTGAAGCGGCGTTTTGAATTTCCGCAGGCTTGGTCTCTTCGCTTCCGGGCAGAGGTTTTGTTTCGGAAGGCTTTGTCTCTTTTGTAAAATTCAAATCATTACCCGGAGTTTGATGTTCGGGAACATCTCCCGATGGTAATCGTGATTCGTTCTCAGGTAAAATACTTTTTAGTGCTGTTTTCTCGGTTTCTTTTTGAGCCGGGGCTTTCTGAATTTCAGGAGAAACTTTTTTATCATCGTTCTCCTGTTTGTTTTTCATTTGCAATTGTTCGTTCACTATTGGAGCTGCATTTGAAATATTCTCGTTTTGCCCTTTCTGCATAAGGGTAAACCGGCTGGCAGCTTGCGGTTCGGTTTGCGCAGATTCTGAATTGTTTTTATTTTGAATATTAATATCGGACTTTTGAAATGCTAATTCTTTTTCAACTTTTTCAGTAACCGGTTTAATATTAATTATTCTTTCAGGATTCTTGCTTTGAATATTTTCTTCGAAACTGTTTTCTTGCGGTAACGGACTTGCTGATTTTATTTGCTCAACAGCTTGCTTAATTGCGCTAATTGAAATTTTCCCCGCTGTGTTAGCTTCAGTTTTATTACTGCTTTCCGGTATGGAAACAGCGCTAAGCTTATCCTTTGTATGAGCAAGAGTCGTTAACAAATTTATATCGGAAGGATCAATTTTACTTTGCTCTGCTGAAACAATTACTTTGTTGCCGGCTATAGAAAATTTGGGACTAAACGGTAATTCGTTTTCAAAAGATAGCTGAACAAAATCCGAGTTTAAATTTTGTTTTACGTTATTAGCTGTTTTGTTATTACTTAAATTCTTAATTCCGGATTGAACCTCATCATTTGAAGAAACAGATTTTGGAGAAGCCGATTGAGTTTCTGTTTTTTGAAATTTAACGCCGGGTGTCTCCTTATTGACTTCCGTATTTTTCGGTAGATTTTCCTGAACTTGTACTACTATTTTGTACTCAATATTACTTTTTGGTAAACCGTTTTTAGCCGGTTTAATTTCCAAAGCACGAATAACTGCATCCGAATTAAGGTTTAATTGACTGTTGATTATTTTATTTATCTGCGGTTCGATCTTTTTCGATTGCAGTCCAACTTTTTCTGTTTGCAACTCAGGCTTGTTCGTTGGCAATTCAACTTTGTTCGGCTGCAACTCTATTTTAACTGATTTGGTTTCAGCTTTGCTTGATTGAAATTCAACTGTGTTTGGCTGTAATTCATCTTTGACTGATTGAGACTCTGCTTTACCTGGCTGCAATTCCGTTTTGCTTGATTGTAATTCTGATCCCTCTATCTGCGGCTCGTCTTTGGAATTGTCTGACACGTATCCGCTAATTGCCGGATTGTTTTCAGAAATGGTTTCAGCAGTTTTATTAACTCCATTTCCTGCCGTTCCGGAAGTAACTTTATTTGAAGATTTTTCTTCGGGTTTTTCTGCTGCACTTGTTAAAGGAAATTTATTTTTCAAATTTTCCGATTTAGTTGTGCCAACTACTTCGCTAATTACAGTGGATGTCTCCGGGTTGGTTTCCTTTGATTGCAGTTGAGTTGACTCATTCTCTTTTATGTTATTTTCGGTTGGAACAACAGTATTCAACAATTGATCAATTGATTGTGTTCCGGCAGTTGTGGTTCCGGTAGCCTCATCATCGCCTTTATTTATACCGTCAACCTTTGAAATTGTAAATTGAAAACTTTTTCCGTTATTTTTTAATTCTATTGTGGTTACGCCTTTTTCTTCCAACTCCTTAATTGCATTCGAAAGTAAAACTTCGGCATTTTTATTTTCCCCTAACAACACATTACCTGTTGTGGAAATTGTTTTGGAAGAAAAATCAGCGGCTGTATTTGCAGAAAAAAGCTGAGTAAGTATTTCAAGAAGATTTTCGGATTGAACGACAAACTCTTTCCCGTCTGATTGCATGGCAGAATCTTTACCGGAATTTTCTTTAACCTGATCTAATAATCCGTTTCCTTCTTTAGACTGTTTTACTTGAGACCCATTGGTCAAAAGAAGTTTATTGATGAGTTCAAAAATATTTTGATTGGCATTGTCTTCTGCAATGTTAGGCTTTTGGAAATTTAGATTATTACTATCGTTACTAATGTCTGTTGTTTGAAAAGAAAAGATATCCGTTATCGCGCTTACGCTTGTACTCTCAGGTAAAACCGTGGCGGGCAGAGTAGGATCGGATTCATTAAAAACTTTAATAATATCCGAGAATAAATATTTTGAGTTGCTAAGTTTGTTGTTCTTGGAAACAGTTTGAGCGCCTGCCTCAGAAACGGATTGCATAAAAAGAGGATTAAAAAACATTATTGCGCCTTCGTAATTCTATTTGCAGTTTCAGGATTTAATTGAGCCAAAATTTCCGCAGCTTTCTTTTTTTTCATTGAATACAAAATGTCTCTGGCAATATTATCGGAGAAATTCTGAATAATTTTAGCGGCTTTCTTTGGCTCCATCATTTCATACAAAGAGGCGGTCTGTTTTTTCCAACTGAAATAAGAACTGTCATGCTTTATCGACGCCGCTATTTCTGCGGTAGATACAACCAAAGCTGCTTTTTCGGTTGCTCCCTTTTTTTTATCCTGAGCTTGTAGTTGATTTTTTTTTGCGTCCTTCACAATCTGAACAATATATTTATTTAAGCTGTCAATTAATATTGAATCGTTACTTGCTCGGTTAGTTAAGGGAACCGGGTTGTTCTGTTTATTAACTGATTTTAAACTGTCTAGTAAATCACTTTTCATTTCTTTCAAAGCGCTTTTCATTTCTTTTAATAGAGCGCTGTCAACGGATGAAATTTTTACCGGGAGTTTTTTGGGGGTAACTTTAACCTGTGCAAAATTGAAATGAAAGATATCCACGTAGTACGAATTCAGAAAAATAAAAGCTCCGGTTATGAGAAGAAAAGCCGCTACAAAAGTTCCAATGTAAATGATGTTGTTTTTCATTTCTTTTCCCTCACAAATCTTTGTGTCGCAGTTTCGTTAACTTGAACCATATCAAGTCTTTTTTCTTCTTCGTTAAATTGATCGCGGTAAATATCTTCAAGTGAATCAAAGATTTTATGTTCTTTACTTTTTTGAATCAATTCAGTAACCTTTTTTTCACGCTGTATATTGAGGGCGTTTATTTGTAATTGGATGTTTTCCATTTTCTTTTTCAATGAAACGAGATATCCTTTTTGCGCCTTCAAATCAGAGATACGAATATTTGTAGAAAATTTTTTTCTATGCTCTTCTTCTTCAACCAAAACGCTTTGCAGTTCGGTTTTTAATTTTCCTATCGCCAAATCAATTTCAGCAACTTCCTTTTGAGCCTTTTTTTCCAATGACTCTTTTATCTTCCGAACTGTTTCAAATTTGTAATTAAATTTTGACATTTTTTTACAATGGTTTTTCTATGATACTGTTTAGCCGCGCTACTGTTTCGCCGTAAAATGCTTTTTCGTTCATATCCTGTTTAAGAAAACTTCTTAAAGAATTTATTTTGGAAAGAGCGTGGTCTATCTGCGGATTACTTCCACGCACATAAGCGCCGATGTTTATTAAATCTTCAGCTTCCTTGTACGTAGCCAGAATTTCATTAAATGAGGTAGCTCTTTCCCTATGATCCAGCGTAACAATATCTGGCATAACGCGCGAAACGCTTTGCAGTGGATCAACCGCAGGATATTGTCCGCGGTTTGCCAATTTGCGGGAGAGAACGACATGTCCGTCTAAAATTGATCGAACCGCATCAACAATGGGTTCATTCATATCATCGCCGTCAACAAGCACAGTATAAAGCCCGGTGATAGAGCCGTTGTCGGTGGTTCCTGCGCGCTCGAGAAGTTTGGGAAGAATAGCAAAAACCGAAGGCGTGTAACCTTTGGTTGTTGGCGGTTCTCCAACGGCTAAACCAATTTCTCTTTGCGCCATCGCAAATCTCGTTACGGAATCCATCATAAGAACAACGTCTTTTCCTTTTTCTCTGAAATATTCTGCGATGGTTGTTCCAATAAATGCGCCTTTCATTCGAACCAGGGCGGACTTGTCGCTTGTAGCAACAATAACAACAGATCTTTTTAAACCTTCTTCACCTAAATCTTTTTCAATAAATTCTCTAACTTCTCTGCCACGTTCACCGATTAGGGCGATAACGTTTATATCTGCGTTAGTGTTGCGGGCGATCATTCCAAGCGTAACGCTTTTGCCCACACCTGAGCCGGCAAAAATTCCTACTCTCTGTCCTTTTCCGATTGTCAATAAACCATCGATCGAACGAACACCGGTTTGTAAGGGAGTTACAATTCTTTTTCTTGTTAGCGGATTTGGCGGTTCTCTGTAAATGCTAAATTCTGCTTCATGAAATATTTCTCCCTTGCCGTCGATCGGATTTCCTAATCCGTCAATCACGCGACCAAGCAATTGTTCTCCAACCCCGATTGTAAAATTTTTCCCGGATGCGATAATCTCGCATGAGGGAGAAATTCTGTGGACTTCTCCCAGAGCAATTGAAAGAACTTTTCCGTCTTTGAAACCAACAACTTCCGATTTACAAACTTCGTTTCCATCCGTATCAACAATAAAGCAGACTTCTCCCAACGAAACATTGGGTCCGATAGAAATAATGATAAGCCCGACAACGTCGGTAACTTTGCCGTTCACCTTAACAAGTTCGGCTTCGTCAATTATTCTTTTACATTTCCGTATGAAGTTTTCTTCTATGTTCATTAGTTATTTTGAGTAAAGAGATGATGTTCAAGTTGTTTTTTCAGTTCGCTTATTTGTAAAGCAATTCTTGATTCTACATTTCCTATTTCGGTTTCCACCAAACAACCGCCGGATTCAATTCTTTCTTCCGATTCAAATGTAATTTTTGAAAAAATATCATCGTTAAAAATTCCTTGAGAATTTTTTCTAATATGTTCCAGGTCGGTTTTGTTTAGTTTGATAATTACTTTATTTGCACCGAGAACTTTTTTTAAGGCATCTTTTAAAGTTTCATCAATGATGGTCTTCGTTTCAATTTCGCGCTTAATTATTTTTTCTGAAATAAGAAAAGAAAGGTTAACTACCATCGCTTCAAATTGTTGGTCATAATCAACAAGTTTTTCATTGAGTGAAGCCACAACGCTTTGAAGCATTTGTTTATGTTCAAACAACCGTCTTTCGTGGTTCGCTTCTAATTCTTTTCTGATAGCATTCTGTCCGTCGGAAAATCCATTTTCATAATTCTGCTGCAATTGTTTTTCAAAGGAATTTTCCTGGGCAATAGCATCATCTTTTTCTTCAAAGGAAGAATTTTTTATTTTGAAATTCAACTTTCCCGGTTTAACATTTAATTGAAGAACGTTAGACATAAACTTCTTCCTTGTTACCGCGCAGGTTAAGAGAAATTTCTCCTTCTTCTTCAAGCAGTTTAACGGCGTCAATAATTCTTGCTTGAGCAGTTTCAACTTCTTTAAGTTTAACCATTCCCATGTATTGCAGTTCCTCTCTTAAAAGATCGGAAGCGCGTTCGGACATATTAAGGAAGAATTTATTTTTAAGTTTTTCGTCAACTATTTTTAGAGAAAGGGCAAGGTCTTTTCTATCAACCACTCTAAGGATTTTTTGAATATCTTTGTCTTGAATATTCACAATATCGTCAAACAAGAACATCAGTCTTTTTACTTCTAAGGCAACGTCCGGATCTTTTTCTTCAAGTTTTAACATTATATCTTTGCTTAAACTAACGGTTGTTCTATTCAAAACGGAAGCAAGGTTTTTTGTTCCGCCTATTTTGCTAAGCGATTGCCCCATGGATAAACCTGCCATTTCATCAACAACTTTTTCTATTTGCTTAAGTGTTTGAGGAGAAATTTTTCCGAGTGTGGCAATTCTATAAACAACATCGTGTCTAAGGTTATCCGGTAATTCTTGTAAAGCTTTTGCGGTATGTTCAGGATTTAGATGAGCAAGAATTAACGCAATGGTTTGCGGATGCTCTTTACCTAAAAAATTAACAAGTTGTGAAGAATCTGCTTTTTTCAAAACATCAAAACCTTTTAACGTGGTCAGGTTTTTAACTTTTTCTATTATTTCCATCGCTTTGCTTATGCCGAAGGATTTCTCTAAGACTGCGCGGGCAAACTCGATTCCACCTTCCAGAACATATTCACGGGCAACAACCATGCTGTAATATTCTTCCATAACCAATTCAACAACCTGAGAGGGAATGTTGCGCACTTTAGAAATTTCCGTCGAGATTAGCTCAATATCTGATGGGTCGAGGTGTTTAATAACTTCGGAAGCCGTATCAACATTAAAGGCAATCATTAAGAGCGCCGCTTTTTGAACGCCTGAAATAGTTTTGACTGTACGGTTTTCTTTTGCAGGTAATGCTTTTTTATCATTCATCTTCGTGTAACCATGCATTTATAAGTTTTGCGGCATCAACAGGATTTTTAGCAACGTAATTAGTTATTTTTTCTTGTTGCGCTCTTTTATTAATTGCATCATCGGAGATTTCATCTTCAATATCACCTACAGGCAGTATATTTTTTTTACGGGTTGGTATCGATTTAGTTCCATCATTCCTAAGAAGCGATGCCGCTCCTCCGGTTTCAAAAGCCATGTTATCTTGATTAATAGTTCCGATAATAATTTTTTCGTTTTTCAGTCTTTGCATTAATCCTTTTAAGATGAAAAGAGAAGCAATGATCCCGCCTAAAACAAAGAGCACGTTGATCCATTTTTCCGGATTATCAAAGAAAGAACTTTTTTCAACTTTTATATCCTCAAAGGTTTTCGGCTGGAAGTTGATGTTCACAACCGAAAGCTGGTCTTGCCTGTTCAGATCAAACCCGGTAGCATTTTTAATTATTTCTTCCAATTTTTTCAATTGCTCGGGACTTTGCGGTTCATTTATGAACTGGACTTGATCTCCTTTTTTAACTTCTTTTTGAACATCATTAATAACGGCGGCAACGCTCATCCGTTTAATGTTCCCCGACCCTTCAATTACTTTTTGAATGGTTTTACTTATTTCGTAATTGGTGGTACTGTTCTGATTTGTCTGGGCGGACGAATCGCTCATATTTTTACCGTTGTTTTCGGTTTTAATACTTTGCTCGCTAATTGCAACTTGAGATTCGGGATCATAAGTCTCCATCGTCTTTTCTACTTGATCAAAATTTATCTCCGCATTTACTTGAACCATTGCATTGCCGTATCCCAAAACATTATCAAGCATGCCCTGCGCTTTTTGAACAAGATAATTTTCGACCTGTTGTTTTATTTCATATTGTTTGCTGCTGGAATTCGCAAGAGGATTTTCATCCGTCTCTTTAGAAAGAAGTCTTCCTCGCGTATCCAACAAAGTGATTTTGTTGGGAAGAAGTCCTTCAACGCTGCTTGAAACTAAATTTACAATTGCGGCAATATTTGTTTTGGTGAGATTATAATTGTTTTTCATTTTAAGAACAACCGAAGCGGTTGGAAGTTTTTCTTCTTCTCTGAAAATAGATTTTGGAGGAAGCACGATGTGAACCCTTACGGCTTCTACTCCATCCTGTCCCATTATTGTTTTTGAAAGTTCCCCTTCAAGCGCGCGTTTGTAATTTAACTTTTGCATAAACTCCGACATCCCCATTGTGGTTTTGTCGAATATTTCATATCCGATTATTCCGGAATTAGGAATGCCTTTACCTGCAAGGGTTAATCGTGTTTCATATACTTTTTCCTTCGGAACTTTAATTGTCTTCCCGTTATCTTCAATAACGTAAGGAATTTTTTGAGAGGTCAATTGCTCTATTACTTTTGAAGCGTCTTCTTCTGCAAGATTGGTATAAAGTGTTGTATATAATGGCTCATTCAAAAAGAAGACTAAAATTATGATTAAGACAAAAGTACCAACCGTTGCCCCGCCGATGATGAGTCGCTGCTGAATTGACAGCTTATTAAACACGCCTAATATTTGATCAAAAATATTGTTATTCATAATGGTTAAGCAGACATTCTTGATAATTCTTTATACATATCTATTGCTTTATTTCTAATTTCCATCAGAAGTTCAAAACTTGTTTTAGCTTTTTCTCCGGCGATCATAACTTCATGCAGTTCAACATTTTTCCCGCCAAGAAAATCTCCGGTAATTTTGTTTGCATCGAGCTGTGTTTTATTTACTTCGCCGATAAAATCCGAAAATACATTTTCAAACTGCACGCCCGAGTTTTTTTCTGCTTCCGCAGGTTTTAATAGATTCGGTAAAATTTTTCCGATTGATTCAATTTGCATATTAACCTCTTTTATCAAACATGGAACCGATTTTTACACCGGACATTTGTCCGTTTTTTTGGTAATAATGATAATCCATTATTTGGGATTTTTCCTGCGGATACAGCGCGGCGAAAAACTCTTTTTCTACCGTGGTGAGTTCCGGTTTACTTGTTGTTACTTGCTGGCGAAATGCAGCTTGTGAAACACTCTCTGCGGGTTTTTGCACCTGCAAAGATTTTGCTGCATATAAAGGGGAATAATTGCCAACTGCATTTGCGGATATTTTCATTTTATATCTCCAGAGTATCTTTTACCATTTGTTTAGATGAATTGAATGCCGTCAAGTTTGCTTCGTAACTTCTTGTCGCTACAATCATATCCGTCATTTCAGTAATTATATTTACATTCGATTGTTGTACATAACCTTTATCATCTGCATTCGGACTTTCGGGCATATAAACTTTATCGCCGGGAGTGTTGTCTTCAATTTCATTCTGCATTTGATTTGATGCACTGCCTGAGTTCACAAAACTATTTGGGTTATTTCCGATGATATGATTTTCATTTGAAGTAAAAAGAGGAATTGTTTTAACCTGATCTGCAGGCGTATTAGAAAAAACTCCCTGCGATTGTTTTACTTCCAAAGTTTTTCTTTTGTACGGCTGGTTGTCTTCAGCGTTAATCGTATTTGCGTTTGCAATATTCTCTGCAATAAGATTCATCTTTTTACGTTGAATGCTTAAGCCTTTGGCGCTAATATCAAAGCCGGGAAAATTGTTTCCTATTTTCATCTGCTTCCTTTAATTACTTCTTGTATGCTTCTGTAATAGTCCCCCAACTTTTTTGAAACAAATTTGAATTTGAGCGTATTGTCTGCAAGTTCCGCCATTTCTTTATCGATATCGACATTGTTAGCCCCGAAATTATTTCCATTGCTGTTATCTAACACTACTTCAAAATTTTGCGCGCTTTGATCATCACCTGCCGAGACGCCAAAATGTTTGCTTTCTGTTCCTTTCAATGCGGAAGACATACTTTCCGAAAGGATGTTTTTGAAAACAACATCTTCACGGCGGTAATTTTCAGTTCCCGTGTTGGCTATGTTTTTGCTGATCACTTTATTTTTTTCTACGCAGAAGTTTGCGAAAGTTTCAAGTTGCTTTATTACAGATACCGGCATTTCTTTCTCTTGATTTTTGAGATCAAGAGAACAAAATAAATGCCACAATAATAAATGGCTTTTTGAAGTTTTTATCCCGATTAGAAAAAAATGATTGGCTAATTCTGACCAACTGTAAGTTATTCTACAGTTAAAAAGATTGAAAGATGAAAGGATTAATTAACAGGGAATGGATGAAAGATGAGTTTGTATAAGAGAGTACTTACTTAATTCCGACTCTACCAGATCAGGAATTGGTCAGTGGTCATTAGTCACTGAAAAAAAATCTGACTACTGAAATCTATTTTATTCCGGTTCGGACAGATTTTAATTAAGAAATTTTCCTTCTATGAAAAGTGCTTAACATGATAATCCACGTTTGAGAAACTACTCGGCAGAATAATCCAGCACAATAGTTTTTGTCTGTCCGCAAGAGCAAATAAATTTAATTTCTTTAATTGAATCGTCTTGATCTTTTTTAAGAATTACTTTAACGCTTTCGTGTCCGTCTTCTTCAACGGTAATCTTGGTTTTACCAATCATATTTGCGTTGGAAGATTTAATTAAATTTCCGGTGTTAATCCCGGGGTCATAACTAACTTCTCTAAAAACCGGTTCTTTAAATTGTTCTTTCATCTTATCAATACCTTATTAATTACTTCAGCAATTTTTTCAAGTGAAGAAACGATATCGGCGCAGCCGTAGTCAACAACCGCTTTGGGCATACCGTAAACAATACAGCTTTCCGCATTTTGCGCAATGCAGTATCCGCCTAAATTTTTTAACATTTTTATTCCTTCCAAACCATCTTTTCCCATTCCGGTCATAATAATACCAAGCGTATATTTTCCGTAAACATTAATAACCGATTCCATCATCACATCAACTGACGGACGGTGCAGCGTAGTGTTTGGATTTTCAGAAATATCAACGGTAACATTTCCCATACTGTTTTTTCGTAAACCAATGTGAAATCCACCGGGCGCAATATAGACAACATTGTTCCGGACAGGTTCATTAGGTTCGGCTTCTTTCACTTCAAGTTCGCTCATTCCGTTTAATCTATCCGACAAAGATTTGGTAAACTTTGGCGGCATGTGTTGAACAATGAACATCGGGACATTTATCTTTTTTGATATTAACGGAATAACTTTTTGTAACGATAACGGACCTCCGGTTGAAACGCCGAGAGCAATTGCTCTAAATCCAATCTTAGGAATATCTTTTTGAACAAACAACTGCGAAGGTTCGTCCCCTTTAATTCTTCTTAGCCGATTAAGTCCTTCTTTTAATTGTTTGTGCCGGACAATCTCTTTTATTTTCCGGATTAGATCTTCTTTAACTTTAATGATGTTGACGTTAACGTAAGAAAGTTCCTTCGGAATAAAATCAACCGCGCCATATTCTAACGCTTTTAGAGTGGCTTCCGCACCTTCGCTTGTTAAAGAACTGACCATCAAAACGGAAGTAGGACAGTCTTTCATAATTTTTTTTAATGCCGTAAGTCCATCCATTTTCGGCATTTCAATATCAAGGGTAATAATATCGGGCTTTAAAGTTTTGGCTAAATTGTATCCTTCTTCTCCGTCTCTTGCAGTAGCAATAACTTCAATATCTTTATCGCTTTCAACCATAATAGATATAGATTTGCGCATGAAAGCGGAGTCATCAACTACAAGCACTTTAATTTTAGACATCAATTAGACCGGCATGTTTATTAATAAGTTCGTTAATATCAAGGATCATTACAATTGTTCCATCGCCCATAATTGTGGAACCTGCAATTCCTTCAATATTCCCTAGATAATTTCCTAATGATTTTATAACCACTTCTTTTTGTCCGACTAACCCATCAACCTTTAACCCAAATTGTTTTTCGGCAACGCCCACAACAACTATGTACTGCCACTCATCTTCTTTTTGACGACCGTTGCTATGGAAAACCAACTCGTTAACATCAATAAGTGAAATAACGCTGTCGCGAATTCTAATAACTTCATTTTGGTTTATGGTATAAATCTCTTTCGCGTTCACACGCACAACTTCAATTACAGAACTTAGCGGAACTACTAATTTGTCTTCGTGAACTTTTACGATCATTCCTTGAATAATAGCGAGCGTAAGTGGAAGTTTAATTGTGATTTTTGTCCCTTTGCCAACGGTGGATTCAACATTAATTATTCCCCGGAGTTTAGTAACGTTGGTTTTAACCACGTCCATTCCCACTCCTCTACCGGAGATGTTTGTAACTTTTTCAGCAGTAGAAAATCCGGGCAGAAAAATAAGATTAAAAATTTCTTGTTTGGTAAGCTCCTTAGCTTTTTCTTTAGAAAGAAGTCCTTTGCTGATGGCTTTTTCTTTAATTACATCGGGATCAATTCCTTTTCCGTCGTCTTCAATTGAAATGATAATATTATTGCCGTCTTGTTCGGCAGACAAATTGATATTTCCAGTTTCACTTTTCCCGCTTTTTTTTCTTACTTCAGGCAGTTCTATTCCATGATCGACAGAATTGCGGATAAGATGAATTAACGGATCATTAATTTCTTCAATCAGTGTTTTGTCTAATTCCGTATCTTCGCCGAACAAATTTAGATTTATTGATTTTTTCGCTTCTTTAGATAAATCGCGCACAACCCGTGGAAAGCGGTTAAAGACTTTGCCGATTTTAACCATTCTTGTTTTCATCACCACAAGCTGAAGTTCGTTGGTCATAATATCAATAAGCTTAACAGCTTCCGAAAGATCGCGAGAAAGTTTTGTTCCGCTGTATTCCAGCAATGCTTCGGAATTTACTTGTGTTAACCGGTTTCTGCCAAGCACTAATTCCGACACAATATTAAGAAGTTCGTCAAGTCTTTTAATATCAACGCGGATGGTGTCATCCCCTTTTTTATTTAAAACACTTGCTATGGTATTCTGTGAAGTGAGAACCGGCGGTTTTACCTCTGCGGTTGTTTCCGTTTTGGTTGAAGAACTAATTTCAGTTTGTTGAGTTTCAGGCAATTCATTTGATTTTGTAACGATGGACTCTTCAACTTGTTGCCCCTCGTCATCATCTTGAAGTTCTGCAATTAAGGCAAGTTCAGCTGCAGAAAATTCATAATTATTTTCTTCAGTTACTTCAGCCTTTACCGTTATCGTTTCCGCTTTCTCTTTTTCCATCTCTTGAAGAACTTCGATAAGAGCGCTTAATGTATCATCAATTGAGACATCTGCTTTTTGTTCACCTTCAATATCTGCAACAAGCGCTTTTATATTATCAAACGCCATAAGGATTGCATCCATGATGCGGGAATTTAACTTAACTTCTCCTTTCCGGAGTTTGTTAAGAATATCTTCGCATTTATGAGTGACTTTTGTAAGGTTATCGAGACCCAAAAAGCCGGAAGTTCCTTTTATTGTATGAAACGAACGAAAGACTTGATTTAGAAGATCAGCATCATCAGCCCGTTTTTCAAGCTCCATGAGGTCGCTGTCTAACTTTTCAAGAATTTCCTTTGTTTCAATAATAAAGCTTTCAACGATCTCCTTCATTTCGGGATCGTTGAGCATCGAATATTTTGATTGATTATCCATGTTATGAAAACAACTTATCTATTTCGTCTTGAGAAGTTCTAATCTGATGATCTTTCACCAAGGCATCAGCTGTGTCTTGTTGATCTAACGATTTGGAATATCTTGCGTTAGGATCAAAAGTAGTGTTTAACGGCACCTGAATAGATGAAGCATCCAACACGCTTACATTTGTAACTTCAAAATCGATAACCAATGCAGATAATTTTTCTTGAACAGATTCAATAAGATGATTTACAGCGGCAAGCTGCTGCGCAGTTATATCTTGAACCTGAAGTGACAGAGTAATGTTATAAACATTACTTCTTATTTTTTCAAAGAGTTCAATCAGCGGAGAGAGGATAAGATTTACATTATTTATTTCTTCATAGCGGACTAACAAGGCTGCCGCTTCCGGGTGATTGTTAACAAGCGCTTTCAGTGAATGAAAAATTTCATCCTTTTCTTTTTCATTTTTTATCAATGTACTAATTGATTTTTCCGCCCATGAAATATCATTTGAGATTACATCAATAATATCCAGGATTTCTGTTGTTGCCAATTCGGTAGCGCTGGTAATATTGTGAATTTGATTTGTAGCTTTAGGAATTTTGCTGGTGCTTTCGGCAATTGAAGTATTAATGTTTTCTAAGAGAGGAACCGTGTCTCTCATAAAATCGACTAAACCTTGAATAACCGGGATGAGCTTTTCA